>OLWA01000133.1_pt1 | contig 96408 bp, 76 predicted proteins | sample 1673251 | NCBI WGS metagenome assembly OLWA01 (sample SAMEA3178937, study PRJEB25190) | human gut metagenome | biome: human gut; feature: human-associated habitat; material: faeces | place: Austria | collected 2013 | reverse complement strand
GATTGCAGGTACAATACGAAACGCTGTGAATCAGATGCAGTTAGTAAATGATTGGAAGCAAAAGAAGGCTACCGGGAATGTTGTAAAGAAACAAGAGGGTATGACTGTAACAAGCCAGGAAGAAAATATGATTCAGCATTTCCAAGAGCAACTTGAGCGAGATAAAGAAAGTTCCGCATATAGTCAGATTTATAATAAGATTGCAAGTGGTCAAGAATTAACCGCTTCGGAAGAAGATGCTATTCGCCAGAAAGACCCTAAAGCCTATATGGAATATAAAGCTGCAAGAATGGAACAAGAAGCTTATGAGCGTAGATTGAAAAACTGTAAAACAAAAGAAGAAGCTCAAAGACTTCAAGTAAATGAAATGAACGGTAATTTAGCGGAACTAAAAAGTATCGTGAATAATCCGAATATTCCAAAGAGCGAAAAGCTTAAGGAAGCTCAACGTATTATGGGAAATACCTTTAGAGCAGTAGAAACATTTACGAAGTTTGTAAAGAGTGCGGAATTTAAGGATTTGCCTACAGAAGAGGATATTGTTGAGGCTTCTAAGTCAGAAACATCGGTTGTAGAGGAATTAACAGATGCTGAAACATTTGAACAATCAAGCGATTCCTTAATATCTCAGACAACAGATTCCGTAGATGATGATGCAAAAATAATAGATGATTCGAAGCCGGATGCTCAATTAGAAGAGGTTCATCAGATTGAAAAGGATGTTATGGAGGAAATGAAGGACATCGAAATAAAGCATTTTGGTGAGAAGAAATCATCTGTGAGAATAGATATTACGGTATAGAAAATGTCTGCGTGAAATTCCAGTTTGTAGATGCAAATACATAGTAAAAAGGACAATTATGAACCAACTAAATAACATTTCAACCCCAAAGGGAAGAAAGGTATTTTCAAGAAGAATACTTTTCTTCTCTTTTTTTATTTTGGCAGTCATTGCTTTGGCTCTGGGACTTTGGTTTTAGTAATGCAGACGCAGATGGTGGCAGAATCTCCGAATCTGTATATTGCCAATCTGCCGAAAGAACAGCAGGAATCAAAGGATTTTGTGCGTTGTATCTGCCTGGATAAGGAGACAACCAGCTTATCGGATGATGGAAAGCGGTTGTTCGCTTATTTGAAACGATCGGATATGTCAGAGATCACAGAACTGGATCCGAACGGAAAGGAACTGCGAAAGTATGTAAAGAAAAACGAAGAGATTGCGACAGAATGCTTGAAACATCAGCGGGGTAAGTGGAATACAGACAGTCCATCTTTGGAAAAGAGGTTGCTGCAAAAATCTGTCAGCACTCCGAAGAACAAAAAATTGTAGAGGTGATTCTGGTGAAAAAACAAAAAGGGAAAAGCCGTGCAACTCATGTTGCCAGTGATATGAGAAAACGAAGACTGCAGAGTTTATTACGAGTGTGTGTGGTGTTGTTGCTGCCCACACTTTATTTATTTTACTGTTTAAGTGGATTGTATATCATAGATGTGGAAATGACGAAGCTGAAGGAACAGATTGTCTGGTGCCTGTTACATCCCTTGAAGATATATAACGATAAAAGTCTCAGTATGGTGTTTGTCGGCGGACTTTTATGGATGGTTTTAAGTTTCACAGCGTATAGCAGAAGTGATCATAACCGGATGCCGGGCAATGAATTTGGCTCTGCCAAGTGGGGCAAAGTGCGGGAGTTTAATGAAAAATATGCGGCAAAGACAGCAGACGAGGAAGGTGACCTGTCGCCGGAAAATAAAGTGCTGTCACAGAATGTACGGTTTCGGTATGATTCCGATACGCTCCGCAACAACAATGTGTTTGTCGTTGGTGGAAGCGGTGCTGGTAAGACGGCTTTTTTCCTGACACCAAACCTACTGTCTCTGCATGACTGCAACATTTATACCGATCCAAAGGGAAGCCTTGTGGAAGAACTGGGAGCATGGCTGTCAGAGCAGAGAGATACCAGAGTATATACATTGAACCTGTGTGAAATGGAAAAAAGTATGCACTTTAATCCGTTTCTCTACATCCGCAGTAAAAGTGATGTGACCAAACTGGTAACGAATCTGATACAGAATACAAACTCCCCAAACATTAAAAATTCAAGTGCAGACCCATTTTGGGAGAAGGCGGAACGAATGTTTCTGGAGATCCTTTTCCTCTATGTATGGATGGAATGTCCCAAGGGAGTATATAACCAGAAAAGAGGGCGGGCGGAGTTATTGCAGAAAAGTTGGAAAACGATTTTATATCTGTTAGATGAGGCTCAGTTTGTGGATGCGGACACACCGCCGAAACTGGATCTGCGTATGGAAGAACTGGCAAAAAAGAAGCCGGATCATCCGGCGGTAAAAGCCTATCAGCGATACCGGGGTGGTCCGGACGAAACGATCCGTTCCGTCATTATGACCGTAAATGCCCGCATGCAGCCTTTCGATAATGAAGAACTGTTGGAAATCTTTTCATCCAATGACATTCCGTTGGATGAGTTTGGCACCGGAATTGACGGAGATAAGAAAACAAAAAGCAATCTGTTTATCATTATCCCGGATGACGATGACACCTTTAACTTTGTGCCGGGTATGGTTTACACGCTGCTCTTTCAAGAGTTGTACCGTCAGGCAAGATTCTTTGGCGGAAAGCTGCCGATGGATGTTGGGTTCTGGCTGGATGAAATGGCAAATATCAAGATGCCGAACAACTTTGATAAGATTCTTGCGAACTGCCGAAGCCGAGGTGTGTACTGTGTACCGATTTTACAGTCCCTGGCACAGTTGAAAACACTGTTTGCGGATGGTGCATGGGAGGGAATCGTAGGAAACTGCGATACCTTTATCTATCTTGGCGGAAATGAGGCAAGTACCTACGAGTATGTATCAAAGTTGCTTGGTAAGTGGACGATTGATAAAAGAACCAGTGGGGAAAGCAAAGGCTCCAGCGGTTCATACAGTCAGAACTATGATGTACTCGGCAGAGAACTGATGTTAGAGTATGAGCTGCGTCTTTTACCGGATGATGAATGTATTATCTTTGTGCGTGGGGAAAATCCAATCCGTGATAAAAAGTGGTTTCCGTGGGAGCATGAACAATACTTAAAAGCAAGAAAGTGTGGCACTTTTAATCCCAAAGAGCAGCAAGAAAAACAGGAAAAGCCGATGGAAGAGTGCGAATTTCTCGGCGAAGAATCCCTGAATTATCTGAAACTGCAGAAAGACAAAAATGAAAATATCAGGCTGTATGAATTGGATGCTTTTTCGTTCATGATGATGGATCTGGATGAGATGGAAAAGAAGATTCATTCTACTCCGAATGATAAAAAGAGAAAGGCAGGAGAGCCGACCATTACTGCCGGTATGATACAGTCAGCCCTTCAGGCGGAAAAAGAACGGGAGGAAGCGGAACGGAAAGCATGGTTTGTAGAAAACTTTGATTCGCTGACACTTCTTGACATTTATGCTTCCGAGTGGATCGGTGAGATACGAAGAAATGTGATAAGAGATCTGCTGCAGGCAGAGGCTCCGGAAGAAGTGATAAAGTCAATCATCCGTCCGGAGATAGAGGAAGGACAGATGCTGCAGAAAAAGAAGATGTGGATGGAGATGGAAGGGGGAGTAATTGCTTCAAAAAAAGGGGAAAATCCACTATAACTAGTAAATTATAATAATATGATTTTGTACTATTCTGAGTTTGGTATATGATAGATGATTTATAGTTGTTAGATAGTAAAGAAAAGCGTAAAATTTAATTGTCAAATCGGGCAGTTGCCAAGTTAAATGATATGACAGACAAAGAATTCGCAGAGATGGTGTTTGTAGTAATGGAATGGAAATAGTTTTGCTGACAAAGCATGGATATGAATGTGTTTAGCCAGCATAGATTTTTTATCTTGACATGCAAATATTACAGGTGTAATATAAAAACAAAAAAACATATATTTTTTAATCTTAATTCTTACAAATGTAAGAATTATAAGAAGGGAGTAAAAGATGTTTCAGAATAAACATATAGCACAATGGGCTTTATATATGACGATATGTATATTTGTTTTGACTGCCTGCAAAAACGAAAAAGTGATTCAAGATAAACGAAAGGATACTAAAACATCAGAAAGCATGGCTTTACCTTGTGAGCAGAGTTATATTGATTGGAATAATAGTGTTGCCAGGAAAAATGAGAAATTGTACTTTGCAATAGAGATTAAAGATTTTATAGATGCTTACAACTATTGCTATTACCAAGATTATGGAAAGAAATATATTCAGTCGCTTGTAACATGGTATTCATATAAACAAGATTTTGGAAGGCTGAAAGGAGATATGTGTTATGAATATACGGAAAATAAGAAAATACTGACACTACCCACTGTTGCTGTGTACACTATAAAACATACAAAAAACATAGAAGCTATTACAGTTAATTTTGATGATCATAGTTATACAGAAAAAATGTATAAGAAATATGAGAAATTATGCTTTTATTGTTTGAAAATGCTTTTTCCGAATATGGAGAAGAATAAGATAACAAGTTTGTATAAAAAATTAAATAAAAAGGCATATGATCATATATTTCAGACAGAAAAAGGATTTCATAGCTATAATCTACCAAGCGATTTGTATTATAGAGATGGAGTAGGAATTTATCCTTATTTCGCATACGGCGAAAGTGTTCGTATGTGTATTATTCCTGTAGATCAAAAGTTAATCCGGTCATACAGGAAAAAAGGTGTTAGGTTGCATAGATTGGATGAAAGAAAAATGAAAGGAAAATGAGTAATTATGAAATATAGACATAATAGAAAAAGAAGAATGATCCGTGTTGGCTTTTTGGTGCTAAGTATAATATTTATAGCTGGTGTAGTCCTGTTTACTATAAAAGGGATAACTAAGAAAGAGGTTGTCAAAAGTCCTGAACAGGTTTTGAAGTCATATATGAATTGCATTTGTCAGAAAAACTATAGCGAAATGTATGAAATGATAACAAATGAGAGTAAAGAAACCATTGAAAAAGAGGACTTTGTGAAGCGCAATTCTGCTATTTATGAGGGGATTGAAGCAAAAAACATCAATATAAAAATTATAGATTATGAAGAAGAAAGTTTAACAGTTAAATATAATACAGCTTTTGACACAGTAGCCGGAAAAGTGGATTTTAAAAACGAAGTTGCTTTTTTAGAACAAGATGATCAGTACAAAATGGTATGGAGTAATTCAGTAATCTATCCAGGGCTTACAGAGGATGACAAAGTGCGTGTGTCCGTAATACAGGCGCAGAGAGGTCAAATTCTGGATAGGAATGGAAGAATGCTTGGGGGAAAGGGTGTTGCTTCATCTGTTGGAATTATACCTGGAAAGTTAGAAAATAGGAAAAAATCCATTGTCAGAATTGCGAAATTGTTGGGAATAAAACCAGAAGATATAGAAAAGGAATTAACGGCAAAATGGGTAAAAGAAGATTCATTTGTCCCGATTAAAAAAATTGCAAAAGTAAAAGAACTTGATTTACTCGCACTGGATCCGGATGAAACAATTGTTGAGGAACAAAAACGACAGGAAAAATTATTAAAAATATCTGGTGTAATGATTTCGGATGTAGAAGTCAGAGAATACCCATTAAAGGATGAGGCTGCACATTTAGTGGGGTATGTACAAAATGTAACTGCAGAAGATTTAGAAAAGCATGCAGGAGAAGGATATACAAATGCCAGTGTCATTGGAAAAACGGGGTTAGAGGGGGTATATGAAAAGGAATTGAAGGGGGAAAATGGATGCAAAATATATATTGCTGATTCAGAAGGAAAAGAGAAAGAGCAGCTGGCATATAAAATAGTGAAAGATGGAAAAGACATTAAATTAACGATAGATGCGGATTTACAGGCGCAATTATATAAAAATTTTAAAAGTGACAAAAGTTGTTCCATTGCCATGAATCCATTTACTGGGGAAGTGCTGGCAATGGTTAGTACACCTTCCTATGATACGAATGCATTTATAATGGGAATGAGTAAAAAGCAATGGGATAGATTAAATAAAGATAAGAAACAACCATTGTATAACCGTTTTAGACAAGTATGGTGTCCGGGATCCACATTCAAGCCTGTTATTGCGGCGATTGGTTTACAGTCTGAAGCATTTACCGGAACAGATAATTTTGGAAATGAAGGACATAGCTGGCAAAAAGATAAAACATGGGGGACATATCATGTTACGACACTTCATACATATAGCCCCGTTATACTGAAAAATGCATTGATATATTCAGATAACATATATTTTGCCAAAGCAGCACTTAAAATCGGAACAGAAGAGATGGAGAGGTCATTATCTATGTTGGGGTTTCATTCATCTATTCCATTTGAAATAATGATGGCGGAGTCAAAGTTCTCCAATAATAAGCATATTCAAAGTGAGGTAGGGTTAGCGGATACGGGATATGGTCAGGGACAGGTACTTGTCAATCCACTTCATTTGGCTTGTATTTACACAAGTTTTTGCAATGACGGAAATGTGTTGAAACCGTATTTATTGTATAAAGAAAATGCCAAAGCAGAGCAGTGGATTTCAGAAGCCTTTTCCAAATCCGTATCCCAAGAAGTGTTAGAGGGTATAAAAAGTGTAGTAAATGATTCACACGGGACGGGATATGCCATACATCGTAAAGATATGATTTTAGCAGGGAAAACAGGAACTGCTGAAATTAAAGAGTCGCAGAGTGATACGACAGGAACTGAATTAGGGTGGTTTGCTGTTATGACACCAGATAAGAAAAACAAAAAACCTATTCTTATTGTCAGTATGGTTGAAGATGTAAAGGGAATAGGAGGAAGTGGTTATGTGGTAAAAAAAGATAAGGCTGTTTTGGATAAATGGTTTGGTAAAAATTGAAAACAGGAAGGAGTGTGCAGAATTATGAGAAAATTTTTATATTTAATCCTTTTTGTAATGACTCTTTGTGTTTTTTGCTGTTCGTGCAGTCAAAAGACAAATGATGTGAAAAAGACATCAAGTCAGCATGAGAAAAAGCTAAAAAGTGTCCCAAATAATAATACAAAAGAAGATGTTATATCGGAAGAAGATCTGGAAAAAGGATATGACTTGCCGGTATCCGCTCAAGAGAATGAAGAGGCTACAAGAGATTCTATGCAGATAATGTCGGGACTTGAACATATATATAGAAATGCGGATAAAGGAGATTCGTTAAATGTTGTTTTAGATAACAAATCGATATGTAAAATGATTAAAAAGATAAAACAACAGGGTTATTCTGTTACAGTTTCTGAAGATTATTCTAATATGGAGAATTATAAAAGATTTTCTTCATTTCTTGCAAAAGCACAGAAGAAACAGAAAGGGTCGGGTGTTATTTATGAAGTTCATTCCGAGGGCAGCATTGGAAGAGAAAAATTTATTTATGACGGAAAGGAGATGTTTCTATTGGCTTCAAATGCATCGTGGGATGATAATGGTAAGCCAATTATTACATTTGTTTCCTACACAAGGATAAAGAAATGGAGATATTCGAGAAAAGGATGGTTTTGCTATGAATTGTGTGTGCCGGAATATCCTGAAGTGACGGAAATGGTAGATGGAAGCTGTCTGATCAGGATTAAGCCAATGAGTGATAATAAGCGGAAATTATCAAGAAAATGCGTTCGTGGTTTAGCGTATCAGGGCAATAATATTTTATGTTCTAATTGGGATCAAGAACATATGCAAAAGATAGATTATAATGGTTTATATGAATATTTATATGCTATGAAATATAAAAAGAAATTTAATGGAAAAAAATATCCAAGTGGAATACCCAAAGATCAATTTGAGCAATTGATCATGGAATATTTACCTGTTTCCAGAGAAGATATTGAAAAGTATGCAAGTTATAATGAAAAGAAAAAGACATATGATTGGATGCGATTGGGATGTTTTAATTATGCTCCTAATTTTTTTGGAACTTCTATCCCGGAAGTAACAAAGATTAAACATAATTCCAATGGAACAGTTACTCTTACAGTGGATGCGGTTTGTGAAATGGTGTTATGCAATGAGGCGGTGATTACGCATGAACTGACTGTAAAGTTTGCGAAAGATGGGAGTTTTAAATATTTGGGAAATAAAATCCTTAATAATGGAATTGAGGAGATACCCACCTATCAATACCGTATTTGTAAAGGATGATGTAGTAAGGAGAACAGATAATAAATAAGGAAGGAAAAGGTGAGGAGAAAAATAATAATTATTATAGTTGTGATGTTGATATTTTGGGGATGCACAATGCTTATTGTTAAGAATAATGACAATGAGAAAAGAGAAATGTTTTCGGCTCCTGTAAAAAACAACGAATTGCTTGTTTGTTCAGAAGAAGGGTTTAATTCTATAAAGGTTTATAGGAAGGAGAATCAGATGGTTCGTGGTATATCTCAGAGGCGCAGATCCTTGATATTTTTGCTTATAGTATGTCTACAAAAGATGTGATCAGTAGTGGTAAAACATCATGGTCAGCGACTGGAAGTGAAGAGTATTATGAAATAAATTAAGATAAGCTTTTGATTTTAATTAGATTATCTACATGTGAAGTGAGGTGTTTTTATGCGAAAGTTTGTTAGAACATATTCTCCATTTTTAGTATATTTTGTATGTGTGGCTTTAGCTTATTTTCTTTGCTTTTATTTATTTCCCAAATATAATGCTGCCTTAGCCTATTTGGGCTTTTTAATTATATATACATATATTGATATTGGGGGGGTTATTTTAGGTTTTTTTATGGGAAAAATCATTGTCAAACGCAGCATTGACATTAGCTTTTTGCTGTGTCTAATATATGCATTAATTTCTTTCGGGTTGATGCTCTTGATAGGTTCTCTGAAATACGTTTTTTATGATTACATGTATAGTAACTTTACGTTTACATTTTCAATCTTCATTGAATCATTAGGTGATAGAGATAGTTTGTTTGTTTCAATTGGGACATTGATATCTTTTTTTATTGGAGAAATTGTAGAATACATCAATAATAAATCTAATTCTTGACGTATAGAACTGGATAGTTGAAACGCTTTTATGCATAAAGTGAAAATAAAAAAACGGGCAAAGGATTATACGACTATGACCTTTACCCGATATTTTTATTTCCAGATATTCATGTCTGACAAGATAGACATGGTTATTTCAGTTGCGTTGCCTCCGGTAGCATCGCTGTCTGCACCAATGTTGGTAGCAAAAAAGTATGTATTATCTGCAGTTTCAATATAGCCGATAAACCATCCGTTCACATCCTGGCCATCCACACGGCCGGTTCCGGTCTTTCCGTAGAATGTTCCGGCATCGGAAGAAGAAAGACAGATGGCATCTTTTACTGCATTGATATTTTCAGAAGAAAATCCTAAGCTATTGTTTTGCAGTTTTGTTAAAAGTTTAACTTGCTCCACTGGGGAAATCTTTAAGGAGGATTCCAGCCAATAAGTGGACAGCCTGCCACTCACATTTTCATTTCCGTATCCGATTTGTTGAATATAGTTGCGAATGTTAGTGGATGCAAGTTGTTCGTCTATTGCTTGGAAATACCAGTTAACAGAGGAGGTCATCGCAGACTGTAAGGTCTGATTAGAGTTCCATGTTTCAAACGGATAGTTTTTTCCATTCCACATAAGTAAGGAGTTTTGTGGCGTAATAATATTTTCCTCTAATCCCCAAAGCGCATCGTATATTTTATAAGTGGAGTCTGGAGATATACGATGAGTGGCATGTTCCATGTCATACACAATCCAGCTATCACGATTGGAATCAAATAAAACAAAGCTGCCTTCATAATTTTTAAAGTATGAAGAAAGATCGGTCTGAGTTATATTTTCTGAAGAATAATTCCAGTTATATTGATTGTTGATAGCAGCATAGGATGAAATAAAAGGAGTAAAACTTATAATTCCAGCAGTAATCAGCATAAAGGCAATAATTCCAATTGCCTTCTTATGAAAAGAGGGATTTTTATAAGAAGCAATGCTAATGATACGCCGTTTTATCTGTTTGATATTTCCACCAAGACCTGCAGCAAACGGAAAAGGAGAAGAGGAAATCTTCTCAGCAAAATTAATCAGTGTATTTCCATATTTTTCATAATCGCATTCATCAAGCATTTTTAAAACGGAAGTATCGCAGGCAATCTCTCGATCATTACGCATTTCTTTTAACGCATACCAGACGAAAGGATTAAACCAATATAGTATTGCTGTAAGAAACATTAGATAATTGGCAAGAGAGTCTTTGTGTTTATAATGTTGTAATTCGTGCAGCAAGATATAACGCACATCCGTTTCCTGATGATCCGATATCAGATGAATTGGCATATAAATTCTGGTTTTAAAAATGCCTGTAATAATAGGTGTTTTTAGGAAAGCAGTGCTATAAATGGGGATATTCCTTGTGATTTTCATCTCGAATAAACATTGTTTATATAGTTTGCATATAGTGGTATTTTGAAGAGGAAGTGCGGATCTTTTTAAAGAACGCAATTGCAGTGAGGACTTTAGTACCAACACGAGCATTACAAACATACCGGCAATCCATACACATAACAAAATGCTTCTGATAATTGCCGGAGTGCTGGAATTTACAGAGATAGTAAATTCGTTCATCCAGTCAGAAGAATTGGAGAGGGTTGCAGGGGAGACTACGGTTTTATTTTGATCTGTTTGAAATGCCGGTGATATAATTACATGATTGAGCCAGGAAAAAAGGTCAGGAAACTGTTTACTTTGTACTGGGAAAAATGGTGTTAAAAGCAGAACAAGTAAAAAATACCATAAATTATACTGCATCCGGCTTGTCAGAGTGTTTTTAAAGATCCACTTGGATACTAAAAAAATGCCAATAATAATACTGATAACAATATTGCATAATAAAAAATGGGTTATAAATTCATCCATGCGTGGAACCTCCTGTAGGATCTTTTTTGGAAAGAAGAGAGCGTAAATCTTCCAGTTCTGTTTCGGATAAGTGGTCATTTTCAATATATGTGGATAACATGGCGGTGATATCCCCATGAAAATATCGTTCTAAAAAAGATTTACTTTTTTGATCAATATAATCAGATTCTTTCACTAAAGGTGAATAAACGAATACCCGGCTATCTTTTTCGTAGGTCAGAACTCCTTTATTAACAAGGCGTTTGATTAAGGTTTGTATAGTTTTTGCACTCCATGAAGATGTTGCTAAAAGTTTTTCAGTAATCTCATTTGTGTTAATAGGAGCATACTTCCAAACAATTTTCATCACTTCATATTCAGCTTCTGATATTTGTGGTAATGCACTCATGTAGACACCTCCTAATTCTTACGAGTGTAATATACATATTTTATTATAAAGCCCACTATATACAAAGTCAAATAAAAACTTGACTATTTATCTTACGCGTGTAATAATTAAAATATTACAAGCGTAAGAAATATGCCTTGTGATTAAAATCCGTTTTTAACTGTGTGGTGTAACAATTCTAAATATGTAAATACTACATACAAGAATGGAGGCGAAAATATGGAAAGTGATCAGATATGGAACCAAGTGGCGAAATTTACGCAACAATTGCGTGGCGAAAATTTATCGAAAAAATCAATAATTCAGATACCAGGACAGAAAAATGCTAAAAATGAATTGGAAAAGATACAGGCGATTGGAAAAGAGCGGATGAAGCATATGAAGGAAACCGAACAAAGAATTATTCAGAAATGGATAGAATGCTTGGAAGATAATGCATCACTAGAGGCTCAACAGGCTTATTGTCAGGGATATATAGATTGTCTGTTCTTATTGTGTGGTATGGGAATTATTGAAAAAGATAGTGTGGCAAATGATATTTTTGAACAGTTGAATAAATAATAGAAAAGGTTCATTTTATGACAAAACGAACCTTGAATATTAGAGCAAAAATTAAATATCAGAATTGTCTGTGCGAGTGTCATCGACTGATAGGACAGCTTCTGCGATTGTGAGGAGAGTTTTAAGCTGTTTCTCATCGCATTGAAGTAGATGTCTTTGTAATTTTTGGTATGTACTGTTGTTCAGGTTTTTATCTGGATAAATTACAGTATCAGCAGATAAATTAAAATATTGTATGGTTTTGGCAAAAACCTCAAGGCTGGGAGTATTCTTAAAGCGCTCCAAGTCTTTCAAATATGATAATGAAAGATCAAGAATTTCAGCCAATTCAGCTTGTGTGAGTTTTTTATCCATACGGGCATTTTTCATAACAGTGCCAAACTGTTTTGGGTTGAGAGCCATAGCGCCACCTCCTATAAGTATGTTATAGCCATACTTATAAAATGTAAAAATGGTAAAAAGATACTTTGTAGATATGGTATGACAGCACTAACGACAGATTGGAGTAAAAAATGATGGGAAAATGTGATAAACAGTTAAAAAAACACATTTTATTAAATTGGTGCATTGTACTATTTTAGGTATGGTTAAACCGACCTTATTTGGTGGGATTGGCGGAAAACTGAGAGAAAAGATGAGTAATGGTTATCGAAACTGTAATTATCATCTTTTCTCTTTTTATTTTGTAAAATATTTGTTGAATAAAACAAAGAACTTTATAAAAAATACGCCGATAAATCGTGGAAATACACCGAAATATGTGTTCTATATCTTTTTCTTATGTCAAGTTATACTTGTCTCAGAGGAAAAAGGGGGTGTCTGCCATTAGTAAATCTGTTAGAAACCAGTATCTTGAATTTTTAGCGGAAACAGGTATGACACGCTACGAATTTTCAAAACGAAGTGGTATTCCGGAAAGCACATTATGGAGTTTGGGACAGAAGGAAGATTATGATGTGCGGGAAAGCAATATACGAAAAATAGCAAAGGGCATGGGTGTTCCGGCTTCAGATCTTTTTAATGATAATAAGAATACCATTTGTCTTGAAGATAGGAGTGAGGTTTGGATTATAAAGAATTATAGACGATTATCTGAGCGTCAGAAAGGGCGTATAGAAGGTTACATAAAAGCATTACTTGATCAAACAGGAAGAAATGATTTTCAATCTGAGTAGAAGGTATTTTGAAAAATAATCAAAATACCTTTTTCTTTTGAATGATACACCGATAAATCGTGGAAGATAACCGAAATATGTGTTCTTTGCAAGAGTAAAGCAGGCATTTATAATTTAGATGTGTCCACACAGAAAAACATTTCTTCTGGGGGAGCACGACAATTAAATATGATGATTTCACTGGACATAGGGAACAGTTACGCATTGCGCCGTGCCGCAGATGCGCCAGGATCGGTAAGGATGAATTGATGGAGATGAAATATACATTTGATCAATCTGCCTGATGTGAGATGCCGGGAGCGATAACATCCATGCAAAAGAGGAATTGTGGTGATTCCGTGGTTGCGACTGTTCTACGATAATGATACTCCCTTTATGGTCTATAAGAGATGGTGCGAGTTCAGAGTGTGCTGCTAACCACAGCAACCGGTGATTTCAACTGGAGATTATATATATCAACAAGAGATTATTTAATTAACACTTGACAAAATACGCATAGCGTATATAATATTGTTATACGCTAAAAGTATTGGAAGGTGGCAATATGAAAGGATATGAATTATTAAAAGAAGCTCGTAGATTATCCGGAATGAAGCAGAAGGATATGGCGAAGTATTTTTACATGCCATATCGAACTTACCAAGACTGGGAACTAGGAAATAGGGTTATTCCAGAATACATACTTCGTTTGGTACTCTATAAGCTTGAAATGGAAAAGATCATTCCATCCGGTCTTTTAGAAAGCATGGATGAGAAATAGTCTGTTGTTGATGTATAAGTCAAACAAGGAACAAATGATTTGTTCTATGTGACTAACATCGATGCTTGCTTTTTCATTATCTGGCATTGTTGGCATTATGCAGGAAATAAAGAGCAGATGTTGAATGATGATTTATTACGAGGTGATTCTATGGGAGAAAAGACGAAAGAAAAACAGGAAGTCAGAATATCTGAAAAATTGTTATTGTCGATTAATGAGGCAAATGCTTTAAGCGGAATTGGACAGAATAAGCTCAGAGAGCTTACACTAGATCCACGCTGCCCATTTGTTTTATTTGTTGGTAGAAAGCGTTTGATAAAAAGGAAAGCTTTTGAAGCCTTCATTGACAAGGAACTGGAGATATAGCTACCGGGTTCTTTGTGGACAAAGAAGAGTGAATATGGTACAATACAATGTGCTGTATTGAGCTTTTCTTTGGATAAAAGGAGGCTTATACATGGGACAAGACCTGAAAGGTCATGAACTTGGAGTTGGAATTGCTCAAAGGAAAGATGGGCGTTATACTGCAAGATTCGTTGACAAGAGAGGTAAGAGAAAACAGAAGTATTTCAAAAAACTTCAAGAGTGTCGTCGATGGCTGGCAGAAGCAGCGTATATAGATCGGAATTCTGATCTATCTGCCGGTGATAGTATGACAGTGGATGCGTGGTTTGATTATTTCTTAAATAGTGTAAAAGGTCCTACTATTCGACCGAACACACGGAGAAATTACACAGAACGATATGAAAACAATATCAAAGATCATATCGGAAGGATGCATTTAGCAGATGTAAAACCAATACATTGTCAACAGATTTTGAATGAGATGGCACCTCAATATGCTGAAAGTACAATCTATCAGTGCAGGGTTACCCTATATACTTTGTTTGAAGCCGCAGTTGAAAATGATATATTATTGCGAAATCCTGTTAAAAAAACAGTGAAGATTCCCCAAAGTAAGAAGCCTAAGAAACGAAGAGTTCTTACGGTAGAGGAACAAAAACGGTTTCTGGATGTTGCATATGGGACAAGCAATTATAATCAATTTGCCTTTTTGCTGCAGACAGGACTTCGAACCGGAGAGATGATTGGGCTGAAGTGGTCTGATATTGATTTTAAGAAGGGTGTGATCCGTATTGAGAGAAGTATGGAATACAGACATGCTACTGGAGAGTGGCGTATAGGTCCGCCAAAGAGCAAAAGCGGTTACAGGGAAATTCCTATGACGGCTGAGTGCATCAGAATCTTGGAGTGTCAAAAGATGAAGATGTTTTCTTTGAAAGATGTTGATCCACAGTATAAAGAATTTGTTTTCCTCTGCAGAAAAGGGGAACCGACCAAAAATTCTGCTTATGATACTTCGTTGTTTAAATTAGCACAAAAAGCAGGGATGGACTCTTTCTCAATGCATACGCTTCGTCATACATATGCTACCAGATGTATTGAGGCAGGAATGCGACCTAAGACGCTACAGATGCTTCTGGGTCATTCGAATATTGGCATTACAATGAATTTGTATGTCCATTTGACGGATGATGAAAAGAAGAAGGAAGTAGAAAAAGTTGAAAGAATGCTGAAAATGGTGTAAAAAATGGTGTAAACGCTTGCCGCAGTTACGCCGAAACACCATAAAATAAAGGCTTAACAAAGAAAGGAAAGATAGAAAATGAAACTAGGAATTGTAGGACTTCCCAACGTAGGAAAAAGTACACTTTTTAACTCACTCACAAAGGCCGGCGCAGCAGAGGCCGCCAACTACCCATTCTGTACGATCGAACCAAATGTTGGTATCGTACCTGTTCCGGACAAGCGGCTGGATGTTTTGGCAGAAATGCACCAGTCAGCAAAGGTAGTTCATGCAACGATTGAGTTTGTAGATATCGCAGGTCTGGTAAAGGGCGCATCCAAAGGAGAGGGACTTGGCAATCAGTTCCTTGCCAATATCCGTGAGGTTGATGCCATCGTTCATGTGGTACGCTGTTTTGATGATTCCAATATTGTGCATGTAGATGGAAGTGTTGATCCGGTCCGTGATATTGAGACGATCAATTTGGAGCTGCTGTTCTCAGATATGGAGATTTTGGAAAGACGTTACGCAAAGCTGGTGAAGAGTGTCAAGAATGATAAGACTCTCGTGAAAGAGACAGAGTTGGTGGAGAAGCTCAAGAAGCATATGGAGGATGGTAACCTGGCGAAGACCTATGAGCCGGAGGATGATGACGAGAAAGCACTGCTGGAAAGCTTTAATCTGCTGACATACAAGCCGACAATTTATGCGGCAAACGTATCTGAGGACGATCTGGCGGATGATGCCGCTTCTAATGACTATGTAGCAAAGGTTCGTGAGTTTGCAAAGCAGGAAGGCTCAGAGGTATTTGTGATCTGTGCACAGATCGAGCAGGAGATTGCAGAGCTGGAGGAGGACGAAAAGAAAGAATTCCTAGAGGATTTGGGACTTTCCGAGTCAGGCTTAGACAAGCTGATCTCTGCAAGCTACAATCTGTTGGGACTGATCAGTTATCTGACGACCGGACCGGATGAGAGCCGTGCATGGACTATTGAGAGAGGCACAAAGGCTCCTCAGGCAGCAGGAAAGATTCATACAGACTTTGAACGCGGTTTTATCCGTGCAGAGGTTGTAAGCTATGACAATCTGGTGGAGCAGGGAAGCATGAATGCCGCCAAGGAAAAGGGACTTGTCCGTTCCGAGGGAAAAGACTACGTCGTACAGGACGGCGATGTTGTATTATTCCGTTTTAATGTGTAAAACGATTTAGAGCCACATAGAGATCAGCGAAAGAAACTATTTCAAACTTGTTTGAAAAGTAGTTTCTTTCGTTGATTTCATGAGGGGTCAATTCCCTCAACCGCAGACAAAAGCCGCAAAGCAGCGAGAGCCTGCGTTAGCAGGCGGGTCTGCGGTATGTGGCTCTGAATCATATATGGACGAATAAATAAAGACTGACAGGTTTGCTGACAAAGTAAATAAAGAAGGGAGAAATTAAGATGGCTCCGGATATTCGATTCCCCCATCTGGGGATAGAGATTGCATCACTGGGCAAGGGCATTACCATTGGCGGTTTCACCATTGCATTTTATGGAATGATCATTGCATTCGGCATGGTGATGGGATATCTGATGACAGCATTTCAGGCGAAGCGCACCGGGCAGGAACCGGATCTTTATCTGGATCTTGCACTGTGGGACATTGTATTTGCTGTGATCGGTGCGAGAATATATTACGTTGTATTCAGTTGGAACTACTATAAGGATAATTTGTTACAGATATTCAATACCCGTGGTGGAGGCTTGGCGATTTACGGTGGTGTGATCGCCGGTGTGATCACAACCATTATCTTCGGGAAGGTTCGGAAGCAGAATTTCTTTCAGCTTCTGGATACCGCCTGTGTTGGACTGATCACGGGGCAGCTCATTGGCCGTTGGGGCAATTTCTGTAACCGGGAGGCGTTTGGTGGATATACCAATGGTCTGTTTGCGATGCAGCTCAAAGAGAGTGACGTGGCATCCTCCAATCTGACGCACGCTGTGTTGAAGCATATCGTAGAGATTGATGGAACCCGATATATCCAGGTGCATCCGACATTTCTTTATGAATCTCTTTGGAATGTTGGTGTACTGATCATATTGCTGCTTTTTACAAAGCACCGTAAATATAATGGACAGATCTTTTTGATCTATCTGCTGGGGTATGGTCTGGGCAGAGTGTGGATTGAAGGTCTGCGGACAGATCAGCTGCTCTTTTTCGGCACAGGTGTTGCTGTTTCCCAGGTGCTTTCCGGAGTACTGGTAGTGGTATCGGCAGGAATCCTGATCTATCAGTATGTGAAAGGACGGCAGGAGAAAAAGACTGTCTGATAAAGGATACAAGCGGGTGTGCAGTGGTTAGAATAAAATGAACACACAAAACAATATAAATAATTAAAAACAGAGAGGAATATGAACCGGTTTCATATCCCTCTCTATTTTGTATGATAAATTTCAGCGTATCTGTCATTTTATAAAACAGGATCAATGATTCGATGCATTAATCTTCATCTTCATTCTGTACAGACAGAAGCTGTCTCTTGCGGGCCATTTCATCACTGTCCAGATACTCGTCGTAGGTGGAAATCTTATCGATCAGTCCGCCCGGTGTGATCTCCATGATACGGTTGGCGATCGTCTGGATAAACTGATGATCCTGCGAGGTGAAGAGTACCACGCCCGGGAATTTGATCAGACCATTATTTAATGCCGTGATCGACTCCATATCCAGATGGTTGGTTGGCTCATCCATGATCAGAATGTTGGATGCGAGGATCATCATCTTGGACAGCATAACACGGACACGCTCACCACCGGAAAGGACATTCACTTTCTTGACGCCGTCCTCGCCAGGGAAAAGCATACGGCCAAGGAAACCACGTACATAAGTCGGATCCTTCTCCGGAGAGAATGGCATCAGCCAGTCTACGATCGTGTCATCACTGGCAAACAGCTCTGTATTGTCCTTCGGGAAGTAAGAGAAGCTTGTGGTCACGCCCCACTTGTAAGATCCTTCATCCGGTTCCATTTCTCCGGCAAGGATCTGGAACAGGGTAGTAGCGGCGATCGTATTGCTTCCCACGAAAGCAACTTTATCTTCGCGGCCGATGATAAAGGAAATATCATCCAGAACCTTTACTCCGTCAATGGTCTTGGAAAGATGTTCTACGGTAAGAACCTCATTACCGATCTCACGCTCCGGACGGAAATCAATATAAGGATATTTACGGCTGGAAGGTTTCATATCGTCCAGCTCAATTTTTTCCAAAGCACGTTTTCTGGAGGTTGCCTGCTTCGACTTGGAAGCGTTGGCACTGAATCGCTGGATAAATTCCTGCAGCTCCTTGATCTTTTCCTCTTTCTTCTTATTTGCTTCTTTCATCTGTTTGATCATCAACTGACTTGACTCATACCAGAAGTCATAGTTTCCGGCATAAAGCTGGATTTTGGCATAATCAATATCTGCAATATGGGTGCAGACCTTGTTCAGGAAATAACGGTCATGGGATACCACGATCACGGTATTGTCAAAATCAATCAGGAAATCCTCCAGCCAGCGGATCGCTTCCAGATCCAAATGGTTGGTCGGCTCGTCGAGAAGGAGAATGTCCGGATTACCAAAAAGTGCCTGTGCCAGAAGGATTTTAACCTTCTCATTGGCAGGCAGCTCACTCATCATCATAGAATGTGTCTCGGTAGGTACGCCAAGTCCGTTCAGGAGAGTAGCAGCATCGGATTCTGCTTCCCATCCATTCATGGTCGCAAATTCCTCCTCAAGCTCAGCGGCACGGATACCGTCCTCGTCGCTGAAATCCGGTTTTGCGTAAATCTCATCCTTTTCCTTCATGATCTGGTAAAGACGTTCATTTCCCATGATAACGGTATCCAGCACAGAATACGCATCATACTGGAAGTGATCCTGCTTCAGGAAAGAAAGACGCTGTCCCGGTGTGATAATGACATCACCCTTGGACGGCTCGATCTCGCCGTTTAAGATCTTCAGAAAAGTAGATTTACCGGCACCGTTGGCACCGATCAGTCCATAACAGTTGCCTTCGGTAAACTTGATATTTACATCCTCAAAGAGGGCCTTTTTGCCAAGACGTAATGTGACATTGCTTGCTTGTATCATCGAAATCCTCCATTCGTGCTCAAATTCATGAATTACATGTGATGCTGTGAACTGACTCATGCATCATCTTATTAGGTGTACTTTCCTATAATAAGGCATACACCTTTCTATTTTACAGAAAACTGGCGATTTTGCAAGAGGGAAATGAAATTAACCTAATTTGTTTAAACAAGAAAATCATTCCACAAAGTATCCAAAAGCCTAATGTAATGAATTGACATGTTTTAAATCTGTAGGGGATAAATTTTAATGTTACGGTATGTTTACCGGCAGGGGTAGGTACCAGTAAGTTGGTATCATATGGGTTTAAAGTCTCAATTTCCTTTCCGTCAATGTATGCGTGCCAGTTTTTACTATATCCTAAACTGTAGATTGTGTAGCCACTTTTTTTGTAATTGGACGTTCCTGTAATTGTATCGTTTGAGATACGGATATCAGTCAGTTGATTTTGATGGATAACATCCAGCATTTTTTGTGCGTCTTCTTTGTTATAGAGTAGTATATTATACTTGTTATCATTTAAAATCAGCTCATTCGGCAGATTAATGGTCAGACTGTTTTGACCAGAGTGTAGTTTGCCAAGAGATGACATGCCATAAGCAGAAAGATAGTAATAGGCGTCTTTTGATGCGGTATAGTTAATATGCATTTTTACCTGACCGGAACGTAAGTCGGAATTTGTTAATCCGTTAAGAATAGAATATCCCTTTTCAGGAGAGATTTGTCTGCCGGCTGCATCCGTGAAATAAAATGCGTTTTCAGCAGAACGATCCGTGTTATAATCAATCACTCCATAATGATATACAGAGGTTTCACTTGTACAGTAGAGTTTGGACAGTTGATTCAAATAGGAACTTAATTCTAAGGAATCCAATGTCTGTTCTACTGCTTCTGACGGGTAATAAAATCCTAAAGCACAGTAATTTGGATTTTCAAATACATAATATGTGTTTTGCCAGATGCCAAGATATTTATAATTGGTGAGATCATAAATAGCGTGTTCGGTAACGATTGGTAACATAATATAACGACAATTGCTTATGGCAGTATACAGAGGGGAGGAGGAGTATTCGGAATACATTGTATTTGTGGTTGCATTAAAGCCATATTGCTGAGCCAAAGTAAGCTGGTTAAGATCTAGGCAGGTACCAAAACTGTTAATGCAGCCGGTATTATAATATTGTCCCTGATTAAATACACGCATTGCAGGATAAAGGCTGCGGCTGTAAGTGCCATCAGATCGCATTTCCTGATAAATATTTTGAGCAGATTCATAGTCATTATATTGCTGAAGGGCAGTATAGTTCCAGGTATTTGCCGTATAGATTGTGTTGGAAGAAAGCTCCAACAATGCTACGGCAACAAAAATATAATAAAATCTGCGTATGGACAGAGAGTGGAGTCTTACCTGACAATGTAAAAAAACGTATATCATAAATGCAGCCAGAGTCCATAGCAGGGAATGATCCATAACTTCTGAACGGAATATACCGCAGAGGATGAAAAAGACAGTCCAGCCAAGTATAACAGGTTGGAGTTTTCGCAAAGATAATTTCGGTAACAATGCGAAACCATCATATGCAATTTCTGCCAGAAGGAATATCAGAAGAAATACATAACGGTTCGGACAGTTTGACTGATAATGCAGACCATTCCAAAGATAAGAAAGTACCTGACCGTTATAGCTGACAGAGAGAATGACGATTGGGATCAGATATCTTAACTTGTCGGCAAGAGTCGTTTTTTTGTACAGGAAATAAACACTCGCCAGAAGGAGTGTGAAAATACCACAGTACAGACTAATATTACCGGGATCAAGGCTCGTTGCGTCGGTAGGGGTGAATATCATTAATTTACGCCATTGTGCCCAGAAACTGCCATGAAATCCCAAAGCCGGAAAGACATGATCTGTTGTGGAATAGCCGCTGCCCTGATATGTCGTTAAAGTACGGTATACAACAATAAATCCACAGCCTCCTCCCAATAATGAGGCGAATCCAAAACGGATGCCACGGCAGACAAAGTCTTTAAAATCTTGAAAACGGTATGTGAAAAAGTGAATGACCAGAAAAATACAGATAAACATTGCTAACTGTATTTCGGCGAGAATACATATCCCAAGTAAAGCGGAATATGCCAGGATCTTTTTCTTTTCCATGAGGTTATCCATTGCAAGCATGACAAGAGGAAAAAGCATCAAAACAAGATACCAGGTAGGGTAATTCCGGCTGGCAAGTATATAAGCATTTAAGGCATATATGCATGCAGGAAGCAGGAGACGGAAGTCTCTGCAGTTTATGGCCGTGTGTTTGCTGCGATGTGTCATATAGATCGTCATATTAAGTCCACAAAGACCCAGGCAGAAAGCAAGCATAAATTCCATGGCAGGAATCACCATTGTCAAAGGAAGAAAATGATACAGCTTTGACAGCAGATAGATGGAATAGGAAAAGGTAAGATCTGTTCCAAATCCAATATTCATGGACAGATACTGATTGCCATTCCGGTATTTATAGTATTGATCCAAAAATGCAGGGATAGTGCTTACAGTACCGTCAGCGTCAAATATAGAATTTGCCCCAAACGGAAGGGCATCCCCAACGACCATTGTAATCACAAATAGTAGAAATGGTATAAAAAAGGATAAAATATACACATAATTTGTTTTTAAAAATATGTCTAAGGCATGAAGGAAACTTATGTGGCTGCTTTGCGTTTTTAATTTATATAAACTTTGATACAGCTCTTCTCGTTTATCATACAGGAAAAGCATAGAAAAAAGCATAACAAATAAAAAGGTAATTCCAATCCCTGCATAATCATATAGCAGATAGGAGCTGCTTTTGGCGGAGTTATTATCTGATATCTGATTTATGGTTTTTTCGAGTTTCTTGTATACAGTATTATCCATCTGATACAAAAGAATTTGAAAATTGGTAGAGCCACCTTTGTTTGTTACAATTGGAACGTAATCCTTTGCTTTGCCGGAACATATACGCTGGTTTAGCTTTAAAAAATTTCCGGATATATTGTCAGTTTGATAAATATTATTGGTGGTTTTAGTTTCTAATGAAATTGTAAAGTCGACATAGCATTCCGTTAGAGCTGAGGAGTCCAATGCATATATATTGTAGATATGATTGCCCTCCTCAGTGATATCATATATTTGAGACGGACTGAACTGAATAGTATACTTGCATGGTGTGAAAAGAGTTCCGGATATTCCAAGCTTTTGGCATTTTGCATTGAAAATCTGAAAATCGTCGGGAAATAATGTATTACAGTATTTTTTCTTTTCTTTATCGGAAAGTTTTATGTTGGACAACATATATTGTAATATATCGGAAGTATCTGATGGAGTGTTTTTGGAAACAAATGTATCATATTGTTTCTTTGTAAGAGTATCATCGGAGTTTTCTGTGGATTTTTCATGACGGGAAGAATCGGCGGAAGGAGTCTTTGTCGTGGAAAGGACAAAGGATGTTTCCAGCGAAGAGTTTGTATTATAAAGATCACGATTGATACTGATATATTCGTTAATTCCGAGCTCACTAATACAAAGGATCAGGAGTAAGAGACAGATTTTTGGGTTCTTACACGCCCGGGTAAGAAGAAAACTGTATATGATCACAAGGACTGGCATTAATATCAGGATGGGGAGAATGAAGTTGTGCTCTCCCCACAACAATGAAATACTCCAGCAACAGAGAAATACTGCAATAGCGTGGATGAAATCGGCAGTTGTTGTCTGTTCTATATTTTCGACAGCCTGCATGCCAAGATACAGCATCCAGAATATCAGAATAAAGGAAGCCTTTAGTGTCGAATGATATGTAATGTGAAACAGATTGAAAATATAATATACAGGAGAAAATTCCAACATCGTCAAGAGAACAATTGTGTAAATCCCGGCAAAGACCTTTTTACGAAAAGAAATTTTTTTCATCACAAAAAAAACGAAAAAACAAAGGAGCGGGAGAAGACCAAAGTAAAGATCCATGCGGTTAGATGTACCAGACAAGAGACGGGAAGCGGTTACGCCCGGCAGAAAACGTCCGGCAAAGATTGCAGGAAGATAGGAAGTAGAAAATCCGTTATAGTTATAGTCTTTATGTTCGGCAATGTAAGGTGCAATATAAAATGCAATTCTTGCAGCGCCTAATCCGAAAGCAAAAATAAAAGTGCCGGTAAAATGAAGAAAATTTCCCACATTAAGCTGGCGTTTCAAAGCCAAAGTCAGCATGGCAAGCACAAAAAGAAGAAGTGTGATCTGTATGCCTGTTTCCGGCTGTAAATAGAGCATAAAGGTACAGGAAAGGATAAAAGGCAAAAAACGAAAGTTTACCAGCATATTTTCGAAGGTATAAAAAATAACCGGGAAAATGGCATATAACAGCAGGGAGGAGATGGATGTCTCCTGCAGGAGTCCATATGCACAAAAGCTGTATGCTGTAGTGAACAGAAGAATTTGCCAGAAATGCTGCAGACCAATAACCGGTGAATGTTTCAAAAAGAAATACAGACATCCTCCGGCAAGCATTAAAAAAGGAAGTGTATGCCAGGGGAGAAATACGGTGAAACAGGTTCCAAAGGATAATGTATAAAGTAATTTAATCAATAGAAAGAGACCGGCAGGGATACCGCAGATCATAAAATATTCTTTCCAGTGGATATCTGGATGTGTAGAAGTATTTTTGTTATTTTTTCGCATTATTTCATATATCCTCCTATATATGTAGTCTTGGCTTGATAACTGATTTTTGATTGAGTAAAAATCTCATTATAATATATCATTCGTTCCGGTTTCTTTCAAGGTATGATATAATAACTCTGTATTTTAATTTAAAAAGGTCTGGTTACGATTATGAAGAGAAAATGTGACGCAGTGTTAAGCGTGCTGATTACGGTGCCGATAGTGCTTTTATATTGGAAATATGCGGTGACAGGGCAAAAGGGAGATATCCTTTCCATGGCAGACAGTGGAAATGTCATATGTTATATCATGATGATAATTCTATTTCTGGCTGCTTATTTCAGCTCGTTCTATATTATGGAGAGAGTGTCTTATCAAACGCTGATTCCATATACAACGGGAAGATTGCTTTTTATGGCTTTGTTCTTGCTGTTACTGTGTGGCACATATTCGTTGTGGGAGAAAGTGTTGGCACAGTATGTTGGGATACCGTGGCTGACAGGTGGTGTGTCTGCCGGGGCAATGCTGCTGACACTGGCAATTTGTTATATGCTGCATTGGCATAGAGAAAAGAGAAAATTTTCATGGAAAAGGATAGTTACTTTTGGTGCGATTTTATGGGGAGTGGCAGCGGCAGCTTTCAATACATATAGTGCAGTAGATGTTTACAAACAATATAATCTGCATCATACATCGGCATATATTGATTCTATTTATAATGTTCTGAGGGGAATTCCGTTTCAGGGAGGTTTGACAGAACAATATGGGCATTATGGGTTGTTTTTCCTGCCGTTTCGTCTGACAGGCATAAATACTAAAATGATTGGAATGATCATGGGAATATTGTCGGCAGCTGTGTTTGCACTTTGTATGACCGCATTCTGCCGGGTGATCCGCTCGGAAATCATGTGCATTCTGGTGGTCATTAGTGCAACGATGCTGCATGTATCTTATATGGCAGAACGGATATACTGGCAGACATTTCCACATAGATTGCTGTTTCCTGCATTGACGCTTTTTTTTGTGTCACTGTATGTTCAAAAAGGACTGACCGTCAGGCGTTATATTATTATCAGCAGTGTGATGATGCTGGGAGTATTGTGGAATTTGGAATCAGGGGTGGTATGTACGCTAGCATGGTGCACTTATGTGGCATGGGATTATATTCATAACATGCACGAGATCAGGTGGCAGGCGGTAATGAAAATGATCCTGGTATTGGTGGGAGAAATTATGTTTTCTTTTATGGGAGCGTTTGCTATTGTACAAATATACAATCTGCTTTGCGGAGGCAGATGTATTTCTCTTATAAAATTTATCGGGGCAGTTGTGGATGTCTCCTATATGAAATCATTGACGACGCCGTTATACTGGGGCAATTATATATATATCCATAAAATGCTGTTTTTTTTGTTCTGCTTTGCAATTGCCGTATTACAGATTAAATCTTTAAAAGAAAGAGAAAAATATGAAAGAGTTACTGTTATGCTGCTGATTACGATACTTGGACTGGGGATGATGACTTATTTTATAAACAGGCCGGAGGCAGGGGAGCGGATTATTGACCTGTTTGCCATTTTGTTATTTGGATTTTGGGGAGAGGAGGCAGGTGCTGTTTGGGAGTATACCGATAAATCATCAAAGGTGTCATTATATAAGATCTGCAGGATATTGATTGGGCTATATGCGGTTATGCTGCTTTTGGTTTGTGCGGGAGCAGGAGGTCAATGTTATCATAATATGAAAGAGAAGATACAGAAAGATGCTTATGATTACGAGGATTTCCGGAAATTTACAGCAGAGATACGAAAAGAGATTCCGAAGGACACATGGGCGAAAGGAGAAGGATCAACTGCTATTTATATGGAATTGGGCTGGGACAAAAAGACGCGGGATTTTGATGATTTCACCAGCGAGGATCAGAAAACGATTTCCGAACAAAGTAATATATTGATCACAGAAGCTTATTATGATAATGTACCGGAAGGATTTCAGCTTATTCGGGAATATTCTTATCATGGAATTGTATATGGATATTATTGCAGACAATGACAGGAAGCAGTAGGATAGTGGAAAACAAATTGCAGATGCAGCAGAGAAGTTTGAGTTAATAAAAATTTTGACACCCTCCCTTGAAATGTAGTACAATAAAATATGCTATCGCCGTGATACATGCGTAACACGGCAAAACAATTGGGAAGGCTGGAGATACATGGACAAAACAGAGAAATTGTTTCAATATAAACAGGGAGATACCCTGCCCTTTGGGGTGACAAAGGCAGCAGATGGCGTGCAGTTTGCAGTTTCTATTCCGAGAGGACAGGAATGCTATCTGAATATATACAGGATCGGACAGAAACGGCCGGCATGCAGGATCCGGTTATCAAAGGAATATCGCCGGGGAAGCGTTTATTTTGTAAAAATTACGAGCTGCCCGGGAGCAGACGGAAACCATACGGTAGCAGAGGTTCTGTCACGGGATTACGAATATATGTATGAGGTCGATGGAAGAGAATTTATTGATCCCTATGCGGCGGTGATCCATGGGAGAGAACGATGGGCAAAGCGGCCGGTTGGAAGCTGCGTGGTCCGGGGAGGGATCAGCCTGGAGGATTTTGAGTGGGAGGATGACAGCCCGCTGGGGATTTCTTTTTCAGACATGATATTGTATCAGCTTCATGTGAGAGGATTTACCAGACATGCCTCCTCTAAGGTGGCACATCGGGGAACCTTTGCGGGATTGCAGGAGAAGATACCGTATCTTCGGGACTTAGGAATCAATGCAGTACTGCTTCTTCCGTGCTATGAATTTGATGAGGTACAGATGCCGAGAAAAGTGCACGGCATGCCACATCAAAGTGAGGCAGTATCTCAAAAGGCAGTTCCGGCAAATGAAAAAGCGGGAAAGCAGGATGATCTTGCGGCTTCGCCTTCTGTGAATAACATAGAACAGGTTAAGATCAATTACTGGGGGTATGGACAGAGCGAAACATATTATTGTGCACCTAAGGCGGCTTATGCTGCGAATCCCCATGGGGCTGGCGTAGAATTTAAAACCCTTGTAAAAAGTCTGCATCAGGCAGGTATTGAAGTGCTGCTTGATATTTACTTTATGCCGGGAACAAATGTCTGTCTGATGGAGGATTGTCTTAGAAACTGGGTGCTGGAATATCATGTGGACGGATTCCGGGTGAATCAGGAGGTGATGCCGGCACAAATGCTGGTGTCAGATCCGATTTTATCCGGAGTAAAGCTTTTGACCGATTATTGGAACCGGGAAATGTTAGCTTCTGTTGGGGACAGCAGTGCACAGGGGACGCTGGCGGAGTACAATGAGGGTTTTATGAATTGTGCCCGACGCTATTTGAAAAGTGATGAGGGACAAGTGGAAGGATTTTCCGGATTTTTCCGCAGAGGCAGTAAAGATATGGGATATATTAATTTTATGACCCATGTGAACGGTTTTACCATGATGGATCTGGTGTCTTATGATGTGAAACACAATGATGGAAACGGAGAGGGCAATCAGGACGGAACAGAGTATAATTACAGTTGGAATTGCGGTGTGGAAGGCAAAAGCAGGAAGAAGTTTATCCGGACCCGCAGGATGAGTCAGATCCGTAATGCGTTTGCAATGATGCTTTTGGCACAGGGAACGCCGATGATCCTGGCAGGAGATGAATTCGGAAACAGCCAGGAGGGCAACAATAATCCTTATTGCCAGGACAATGAGATTACCTGGCTGGACTGGAAAAGCACCAGTATCAGTACAGAGATTTTTGACTACGTTAAAAATCTCATTGCTTTTCGGAAGGAGCATCCGGTTCTTCACCAGAATAGAGAAATGTATCTGTTTGATTCCCTTTCCTGTGGTATGCCGGATCTTTCGATTCACGGTACGCAGGCGTGGAAAGCAGATTTTTCTTATTATAACCGTATGCTGGCAGTTTTATTGTATGGTGACTATCAGCAGAAAGTCGATGGAACACCGGATGATTCAATTTATATCATTTTTAATATGTATTGGGAACCGAAGTCCTTTGATCTGCCGAATCTCCCAGCCGATAAGGAATGGTATCCTGCCATAGAGACTTACGATAATACTTTTAGTGAGATTCCACAGCCGGTCCGCAGAAAGAAACGGAAGAAACGTCCGTCATTGGAGAGTCAGAAAAAGACCATCGTTCCTCCGCGTTCCATTGTTGTATTTGTGGGGCGGTAAAAGGGATGGCGGACTGGAGTGATATGTAATAGCCGGAGTATTCTCCGGCTGTTTTAAGTCAAATGCCCCGCACAAGCGACGGGTATTTGACTTCGTGGATTGTGTGCTGCTTTTCTTACAGATCGTGATTTTCCACGATCTCCTCATACAGATCGATATCGCATACCTTGCCAGGAGTGTAATGGGTACAGTTCTGGCAGGAAATGGCATCGTCTTTGCTTGAGTTGGAACAGTTACAATTGTCGCAGCGGCAGTACTTTGTACATCGTTCTGCTACTTCTTTCATGGTTTTTGCATCTTTTTTCATGATTGAATCCTCCAGCATGATTTATAGTTAAGACAAAGAAAAGCTGCCGGCTCCGGAGTTTTACGGCAGCCAGTTTTGTCGTGATACTATTATGTACAGAAAGCAGGTTTTTATGATAGTAATAAAAATTATAGATATAAAAAATTTTATGGCTCATTTATTGTTACAGGAAACCTTTGACCGGTTTCTTCTTTTTGAAGCGAAGGCGGTTACTTCGTCTGAATTGGTGCTGAAAGGAAAAAGACACGAAAACTGGTATGACAGTGAACAGTGGGAACAGATGCGGCAGGAAATGGGATTGCATGACTACCGGTATATGAAATGGGGAGAGATAAGAGAGATGGTTTTTCATTTTATTAAAGGCAAAAAAACACCGGACAAAATGTACATTGATCTGGAGACATCGGAGAAACAGCGGCAGCAGATCCTGGAGAGTATATGCACGTCAGAAAATCGGGAAATGCCTGCACTCCGGCTGCAGATCCGGTTTGAGAAGGGCGAGCTGCTGATGGTGCCGGTTGTCTCTTATCCTGTCTTTACGATGGACAAACCAGAGGAGAGTTTATGGGAAGAGGCACTGCAATCCTTTTTGCGGCACTATCAGATCGCATTTGAAAAAGAAAGTTAATAAGAAGCAGGTGATTGCCTGCTTTTTTCAGTTTGAAGGAATTTACGTAAATCGTTACGTAAATTTCCCGTTTCCGCTTGCTAAATGAGCCATAAACGTATATAATAATATAAATATGCAGGCACAAACGAATAAAGAATGATGTACGAGGAATTACATCTGTTGTGCCTATGCCCGAACGGGACAAAGGAGAGGAGGGTGCCAGAACGAGTGCGGCACCTGTGAAAAAGGATGAATAGGGGGATCTAGCATGGATAATTCGATTGCAAGCAGATTGCGCAGAAAGAAACGACTGGGAGATTTGCTGCTTGGAGCGGGTGTTATTACACAGGAGCAGTTGGAAGAGGCCTTAAAGAGACAGAAGGAAGCCGGTAATGGACAGAAGCTTGGTATGACTCTTGTCGACATGGGCATCATGAACGATGAGATCATTGCAGAGGCACTTTGCCACCAGATGGGATTGGAGCGTGTACATCTGGCGGGTATTACCATTGAGGATGAGGTGCTGGCTCTGGTAGACGAGAAGGTTCTGCGTAAGTATATGCTTTTACCGTATGAGTTTGCTCCGGACAATCCCAATGTCCTTCGTGTAGCATTTTCGGATCCGCTGGATATGATCGCGATGGATGACCTGTCGATCATCACCGGTATGCAGATTGAGGTTCGTGTTACCACGGTCAAGGATGTATCCCAGGCATTGGATCGTTTCTATGGTAATTCCGAGGCGATGAAGGTGGCAGATCAGTTTGCCGCTGAGCGTCGTGAGAAGTATGGCAATAATAAGGACGGCAAAGAGGAGTCTGAGGAGGTTAAGCAGGCGCCGATCGTTCGTCTGGTCAATCAGATCATTGAGCAGGCAGTACATAAAAGAACATCCGATATTCATTTTGAACCGCTGGAGAATCAGCTCCGTATCCGGTTCCGTGTCGATGGTGTGCTTCAGGAGGCGATGCGTCATGATATTTCATTGCTGTCAGCGATGGTTGCGCGTATCAAGATCGTTGGCGGTATGGATATTTCCGAAAAGCGTAAACCACAGGATGGCCGTATGACACAGATCGTCGATCGGCAGGAGTACGATATCCGTGTATCTATTCTTCCGACAGTATATGGTGAGAAGATCGTTATGCGTCTTGCTCAGAAGACTGCCCTCAGCCGTGATAAGAAAGATCTTGGATTTGAGCCGGAGGAGCTTCACCGGTTTGAGGATATTCTGAAGCATCCAAATGGCATTATGCTTGTTACAGGACCTACCGGTTCCGGTAAATCAACGACTCTTTATACGGCACTCAGTGAGTTAAATACCGATGAAGTAAATATCATTACGGTAGAGGATCCGGTCGAGGCCAATATCAATGGTATCAATCAGGTGCAGGTAAATGCCAAAGCGGGACTTACCTTTGCCGCGGCACTTCGTTCCATTCTGCGTCAGGATCCGGATATTATCATGATCGGTGAGATCCGAGACGGTGAGACAGCCGGCATTGCCGTTGAGTCCGCTATCACGGGTCACTTGGTAGTTAGTACACTCCATACGAACAGTGCGGCAAGTACCATCAGCCGTCTGGCGGATATGGGTATTGAGAATTATCTGATCTCCGATGCGGTGATCGGAGTAATCGCACAGCGACTTCTTCGCCGCGTCTGTCCGCGATGTAAGCGTATGGTGCCGGCAGATGATCTCGAGAAGAAGGAGCTTGGTATCCCGGAGGAGAAGTGGGGCGAGGAAGTATTGATCCCTCATATTGAGCCAAATGAGGAGTGTCTGGAGTGTGGCGGCGCCGGTTACAAAGGACGTATCGGTATCTACGAGATCATGCAGATGTCACCAAATCTCAAGCGTATCATTGCAACTGGTGGTACAGCGGAGGAGCTGGAGAAGCAGGCGATCGCAGAAGGCATGAATACGCTTGTTATGTCAGCGAACAAACAGGTATTGAAGGGTATTACGACACTGCAGGAAGTACATCGTGTCGCTTATGATAATTAATCTATAGAATATGGAGGGTTTACAAAATGGAAATCACAATGGACAGTTTGCTGGAAATTGCCAGAGACGTGGGAGCATCCGACGTACATATCACGGTGGGGCTTCCGCCGAAGATGCGTGTAAATGGTACGCTTGAGGACATTATTCCTCATGTGCTGACCTCTCATGATACACAGACACTGGTTCTTTCTATTATGAATGAGAGACAGGTTGCTACCCTAAAGAGAGATGGTGAGGCGGATTTCTCTTATAGTACAGAAGCGTTGGGACGATTCCGTTGTAATGTGTTCCGTCAGAAGAATTCCTTTGCAGCAGTACTTCGTCTGATCAATACTGTGATTCCGGCACCGGAGAAGTTAGGTCTCCCATGGTCTGTTATGGATCTTGCCAAAAGAAAACGTGGTCTGGTACTGGTTACAGGACCTACCGGTAGTGGTAAGTCTACGACACTGGCATCATTGATCAATATGATCAATGAGAATCGTAAAGAGCATATTATTACATTGGAGGACCCGATCGAGTACCTTCATAAGCATAAAAACTCTATTGTCAATCAGCGAGAGATCGGATTTGATACCCTTTCCTTTGCAAATGGTATCCGTGCAGCACTTCGTGAGGATCCGGATGTTATCCTTGTCGGAGAGATGCGTGACCAGGAGACGATCGGTGCAGCCATTACCGCAGCCGAGACCGGTCACCTGGTATTCTCCACACTGCATACCATTGGTGCGGCAGCAACCATCGACCGCGTGATCGACGTATTTCCGCCACATCAGCAGCAGCAGATCCGTGTGCAGCTTGCAATGGTACTGCTGGCAGTTATCTCCCAGCAGCTGATGCCGACCTCTGACGGTAAGGGGCGAGTTGCGGCGTATGAGGTTATGCATACGGTACCGGCGATTGCAAGTAATATCCGTGATGCAAAGACACATCAGATCCCATCCACGATCCAGACCAGCAAAAAGATGGGTATGCAGACCATGGATGATGCGATCTTTGATCTGTATCATGATCTGAAGATCTCCGCAGATACTGCATTGGAGTTCGCTCAGGAGCCGGAGGTTCTCAAACGTAAATTGTTCTAATTTGTCGAATAAAACAGAAATATTTCACAAAGATAGTTCATATAATAGAGACATCATTTGGACAATATGTATAAAAATGAAGTCAAAATTATGTGAACTATTTTTTATAGAAATTTAATAAATGCCGTTGAAAAAATAAGACGAATGTAGTAAAATCAAGAAAGTGATACTGTATATAGCTATCGGGGATGTTATATACAACACAAATAAACGACCCATTGTGAGTATGACATCTCACACAGAGGGGTAGAAAAGGGTGATGAATTGGCAGCATTTAATTATGTGGCGGTAGACGCCAATGGTAAACAAAAGAAGGGAACTCTGGAAGCCGCCAATGAGGCAGCTGCAAGGAATTCTCTGAAGGCAGAGGGACTGATCCCAATCAGTGTGGAGATACCAAATGCGTTGAATCGGGATATTGAGATCAGTATTGGTAAGAAGGTTAAATCCAGAGATCTCTCTGTATTCTGTAAACAGTTTGAGAGCATACTTCATGCCGGTGTTACAGTGATTCAGGCACTTCAGATGATCACCGACCAGGTGACAAATAAGTATCTGAAGAAAGCACTGGATCAGACACGTATTCTGGTAGAGAAGGGTGAGTCTTTGGCAGATGCCATGAGGGCACAGGAGGGGATCTTCCCGGATATGCTTTTGAATATGGTGGAGGCCGGTGAAGCATCTGGTAGCTTGGAGACGTCTTTTCAACGAATGGCAGAGCAGTTTGAAAAGGACTCGAAGACATCCAGCATGATCAAGCAGGCAATGATCTATCCAATCGTGCTTCTGGTGGTTGTGGCAGGCGTCGTTGTATTGATGCTTACCTATATTATTCCTCAGTTTAAGGAGACACTTGAGGGAGCAGGTATGGATCTTCCGGCAATTACGAAAGCGGTTATGGCAATGAGTGATGGCTTGATCAAATGGTGGTGGCTGGTAGCGATCATCATTGTGGCGGTTGTTGTGACGTTTCGTGTTTGGTCTAAGACAGAGACTGGAGCGATCGTGTTGGGGCGTGTTCTTCTTCGCATCCCACTTGTTGGTGATCTTCAGATCAAGTCAGCCGCAGCAAGACTTGCACGTACTCTTAGCACTTTGATGGCATCCGGCATTCCGATGGTAGATGCTATTTCGATTGTTACGAAGCTGATGTCCAACCGGATTGTTCAGAAGGTGATGGAAGAGGCGAGAGGAGAAGTGGAACGAGGAACACCGTTGTCGGTACCCCTTCGTGATTCGGGAGTATTTCCACCGCTTCTTTATAATATGGCTGCGATCGGTGAGGAAACCGGTAATATGGAGGAAATGCTGGAACATGCGGCAGACTTCTACGAGGAGGAAGTGGAGAATGCAACCAAGGCAGTGACTGCCATTATGGAACCGGTGATCATTGTGTTGATGGCTGGTGTGGTTGTGCCGATCATGTTTGCGATCATGGCGCCAATGATGTCTATGTACACGGCAGCAGAGAATGCATAAAGATGTTGTTTGCATAGATGACATGGATATGCAGGGGCATATCAGAATTTACTTTGATCTTGGGGCTGTGCCAAGCAGTCTTTTGATAAATAAAAATTAAATGAAAAGGAGATTATTATTATGAAGAAAGTTATCAAGAATTATCTCGCAAAGTTGCAGGAAAATGACAAGAAAGGTTTCTCTCTTGTTGAGTTGATCATCGTTATGGCTATCATGGCTATCCTTGTTGGTGTCGTAGCATCTCAGGTGCTTCCTTACATGGAGAAGTCTCGTCAGTCTAAGGATCAGCAGATCTTAAGCTCACTGTGTACTGATATCACATCTGCAATTGCACAGAGTGGTGAGTCTTGTAAAGGTGGTTCTGCAGCATTGACAAGTCTTGCAACTATTGCAAATGACAAGACTACAGCAGAGTTACAGTCGCTCAGAAGTGATAAGACTCTTGCTCAGATTAATACAGAGTCATCAGGAGCACTTGGCTCTAAGTTGATGAAGGGTAAGAGCATTTGCGTAGAGGTTAACAATTCTAACGGTAAGATTGCAGTTTGGGCTGGTGCTGTAGGATCTAAACCGGCAGCAGGTTCTAAGAACCTTGTTGAGAACGAGCAGTAATTGAAAATATTACTTATAGGAGCCTAAGTCATGTCAGTAACAGCGATAACCACATTTTTATACATATTTGTCTTTCTCTTCGGGATCGTGATCGGCAGTTTCTTAAATGTCTGCATCTATCGCATTCCATTGAAGGAAAGCATAGTGTTTCCACACTCCCATTGTATGACTTGTGGTTATCAGCTGCACTGGTATGATCTGGTTCCGCTATTTAGCTTTTTATTTCTAAGGGGCAGATGCAGGAAGTGTCACACAAAGTTATCGCTTCAGTATCCCTTAGTGGAAGGCATGAATGGAGCATTATATGTGATCGTTTTCTTGGCGAACGGTTGGAATTATATGAGTGTCGTATATTGTCTCCTGACATCCGCCCTTATTGTTTTAAGTGTCCTTGATTTCCGCACAATGGAGATCGCGGACGGTATTAATTTATTTGTTTTATTGCTGGGGATTGCAGCAACATTACTTGACATAGGTGCATGGAAGGATCACGTGATCGGAATGTTTTCTGTCAGCGTGTTTCTTTTGATTATCTATCTTGTCACCGTTGGCAGGGGAATCGGCGGGGGCGATATTAAGTTAATGTTTGGTGCGGGTCTGCTGCTTGGATGGAAAGGTGCTGTTTTGGCATTTTTCTTGGGATGTATCATTGGTTCAGTGATTCATCTGATCCGTATGGCAGTGAGCCATGCAGAGCATCGTCTGGCACTAGGTCCCTATCTGTCTGTGGGTATCTGGATTACAGCATTATGGGGAACACCAATGATTGATTGGTATATTGGTATGATTAAAATGTGATCGGCAGTTTTTTAGTGTCGGATCATTTGTAACCGTTATTGACGTTTTATTCAGAAGATGGCAGTAATTTTGCTGTCACAGAGAGTTTAACAGCGAGCTTACCATGAGCATAGCGTTAGGCTCCATTTTGCAGTTATTCTGCATACGTTGAATTTTGTGTGATGCAAAAATATTGAGACAGGGAGGAAAAGTACGATATGGCAAAACATGTACTTAGTATTGAAATTGGTACACAGGTGACCAAGATTGTTGAGATTGATTATAAAAAGAAAAATCCGCATGTATACCGTGCAGTAAGCTTTGCAACACCGGAGGGTGTCATTGAAGATGGTGTCATCCGTGATAAGGATGTTCTGGCAGTGGCGTTCCGTAATGAACTGGCAGAGGCCGGAATGAAAGAAAAGAGTGTTGTTTTTTCAATTGCATCCAGTAAGATCGCAACTCGTGAGGTAACACTTCCAAATGTTAAGGAAAACAAGATCGGAGCCCTTGTTCAGGCAACGGCACAGGAGTATTTCCCAATTGATCTGACAGATTATACATTAGCATATTCTCTGCTGGAGACGATCAAGGAGGGAAAGGAAAAGTCTTATAAGGTGCTTTTACTGGCTGCCCCGGATGATCTGGTAGATAACTATTATAATTTCGCCAAGGAGATGGACTTCAATATTGAAGCGTTGGATTACTTTGGTAATGGTTCTATGCAGGTACTTAAGAAAGAGATTGTTCTTGACTATTGTGCTTGTATCCAGATCAGTGGCAACACAACGATGATCAACTTTATGAATGAAGGCCAGCAGTTAATGCAGCGTACTATTCCACAGGGTATTTTTAATGTAGCTGAGGCGATGGTTCTCAGTAATGAGTGTATGATTGAGGATATGGATACGGCATGTGAGGCTCTCTGCAGGGATAAACTGGTATGCCGGAGTCTGGATTATCGTGGTCTGGATGATGATGAAAGTATTGTCAGTGCCCGTATGACAGAGGAGCAGTGGAGACAGCAGGAGGCAAGTAAGTCATCACGTAAGGTCGTTACTGATGCAGTGGGCGAGATTCTCTTGAGTGTGCTTCGTGTTATTGACTTCTTCAAATCAAAATATCAGGGTGTGGAGCTTTCCAGTATTTATATTACCGGTATGGGCTGCAAAGTGGCCGGTATTGAGGAGCTGTTTGAAAATGAGCTGGGAATTCCGACCCAGAGAATGGAGCATCTGGTGAATGTATCCTTCCCTCGTCACTTCAGCGAAGGACTTTACAACCAGACAGAGTATATCGCCGTTGTCGGTGCTGCAATCGCACCGGTTGGATTTAAGTCCAAGAATGCTTCCACAGCGGGAGCAGGTGCAGAAGCACTCCGCAATGCACAGCTTGTATTTGGGCTGGCTGTGATCTGTTCCATTGCAATGTGTGCATTCTCCTTCCTGCAGTATAATACAGAGAAGCAGAAAAATGATGATCTGACGGCAAGAAAAGAATCATTGTCTTACATTAATAGCGTATTTGAGGAAAACAAAGGTATTAAATCTGTTTATGATCAGGTAAATAGTCTGTATACATCTACAGAGACACAGAATGAAAATTTGAACAGTCTTGTGAAACAGTTGGAAGCCAGCCTTCCAAGAACAATGACAGTAAGCTTTTTACAGTCTTCACAGGATGGAATCAACATGACGATTTCTTCTGAGACTGACATTTCTATTGCAAGAATGCTAATGAATCTGGAAAAGTTAGAAATGGAAGATAAGGACGGTCAGAAAATACCGGTTCTTACCAATATTTCAATCCCTTCTGTAACAGCAGCAGAGACTGATGATGGAAGTACGGCGTACAATTTTACAGTATCCGCACAGTATTATCAGGTGGCGATGGCACAGGCACAGGCAGATGCTGAGTCTGCTCAGGCGGCAAATTAGAGGGATAGACAGGAGGATATGAGATATGGATACAAAAAAGAAAATGTCAAACCGCGATAAAATGATGCTTTTTGTTTTTGGGGCAATTCTCATTGTTGCCGCTGCATACTTCTTGGTGTTCGCAAAGATGAACGAAAAAAAATCAACTTTGTCGGCGGAGAATGCGACGTTGTCTCAGGAGGTTTCCCAATTGGAAACCATGGAGGCTCAAAAGGAAAGTGTATTACAGGAAACAAAAGACACACAGCTTAAAGTTGCAGAGGTTCTTGGAAAGTTTCCGGCTGAGGTCCGGACCGAGGATGCGATTTATGATCTGAACGATATGTATGAGAGTATTTCCGATGTAAAGATTCAGTCAGAGAACTTTAACATGAATCAGATCTTTTATCGACAGGGTGCAGTTAGTGATGGCACAGCGACTACAGATGGAACAACTGACACAGCTGACACGGAACAGAAAACAAATCCCGCATCGGTAGCAGCGATTACTTCTGACACGCCGACGAACGATGTGATCAGTGCAGCTGCTGATTATACAGGATATCGTTCTATGGTTAATGTTGCTTTTACATCGACGTATGAATCTTTAAAGAAGGTTGTTGATTTTATCAATAAATCAAAGGATCGTATGACAATCTCACAGATTTCGGCAACGGCCGGAGAGGAAGATAATCTTCTGACCTGCAATATGGCGATTGATATGTATGCGATTTCAGGAACCGGAGAGATTTATGAAGCACCAAATGTAAGTAATGGCAATACCGGTGTAGACAATATTTTCAGAAAATAGTACATATAATGCAACTGCTGGATTTTTCGGCAGTTGCAGTTGTTGTATAAAGATTTGAGGTGAGCCGATGAAAGAGAGAAGGTGGACTGCAGGAATGGGCTGGAAGGATGATCGGGGCTTTACTCTGGTAGAGCTTATTTTGACGATTGCTATTCTTGCAATTGTGACGATACCTATTTTGAATTATTTCACAGATGCAGCAAAGCATAATGCAAGGAGCAGACAGAAGCAGAATGCTGCGATTGTGGCACAGGAGGTGCTGGAGAGTTTTAAAAACTCTGCCTATTCACTGGATGATCCGCAGGTTGTCTGTACTGCTGATCCTAACTGGACAGTGGATTCCGGTCCGGATGCAGACGGTGTTTATACATTGACGGAGAATAAAACCGCAGATAAAAATTCCTTTAAGATCACTGCAAAGATCAAACCGATCAGTAAAGTGGATCGTGCAGTTCCGGCAGCATCGCCGGCAGCGTCTATGGACTACAAAAAATATCTGATTGGGACGATGGACAGCAGCAAAGATGTGATGGTGTCCGAGCATGGTCAGACAAGAAAAGCGGCCAGTCTTGCGTTTGCCAATAAAAATTCGGCAGCATGCGCTGTTTCCGGTAATACACAGGTCTCAGCAGCGGAAATTGAAAAAAATCTGAGCTGTACCATTCTGGTATCTGCCAAACAGGATCCCAAAAAGAAACCGGAAAATGATATTATTACAGCAACTTATGAGTATCGTTATGAAAAAGGGGCAGGTGCTTATCCGGATGGTATTGATGACACGACGGTTTATTCTGATGTCGTGGAATCTGCTTCTATTAAGGTGGATAAGCTGGAAAATATATATCTGTTCTATAGTCCGCTGACAACCGAAAGTCATGTGACAACAGATACAATAAAATTTGTTACAAATGATGATAATGCGATTCAGAGCAATGCAGGAAATATCAATTTGTTTGTAATTGCACAAAGCAGTGTGCCAAACGGAACAGTTTCCACAGAGATTCCGGCAGGATACACGGAAAGACCTTCCAGTTATTTACTGAAGCTTGATGCTGCCGGTTCAGGATTTAATAACAAAATTGCCAAAGTATATCTGAATCTTTCCCTTGGAAAAGCAGAGCTGGCAGGCAATGGTCTGGAAGCAAAAGCCCAGAAGGATTCCAGCGGAAAGGAATATACGTTGGTTCATTCAGAGGATATCAACCGTGTTGCGGATATTACGGTTACCGTGGACAGTCAGGATGGTTCTAAAACAGGAATTGTTGAAGTGAGCGGTTCCAAGGTTCAGAATTAGAAAGGAGTGAGATCATGATAAAACGTTTTTTAAAAGATAAAAGTGGTTCGTCTTTGGTTTTGGTAATGATCTGCATGTCATTTCTGATCTTACTTGCAGGTGCTGTTATCACTACAACAATCACAAATATTTACCTGAAAAGTTCCCAGAAGACGTCCCAGGAAAACTTTTATGAGACAGATTCGATACTGGATACAATTTCTGCGGGAATCCAGAATGAGTCATCCGAAGCGTCTGCTAAGGCATATGCTAAAGCGTTGGGGGAGTATAATGCATCCCTGACTGCAGCAGGCACTTCCATGAGTGACAATTATACCCAGGATTTCCTTGGCAGGATGGTTGAGAAGCTGACAGGTGGGATAGCATATGATCCGAGTATCACATCGTATGAGTATCAGGATAGTGTACTGGAAGGGTATTTATCCACCAAACAGGTGCCTAGTTATATAGAGCATCCGGACAAAAAAGGACAGATGATCGTGGACGGAGATGCGTTGGTTTTAAAGGAGATCAAAGTGATCAAAGCACACGATGTCCAGAAGGATTACGAGACGACATTAACAACAGATATTCGTATTGTAGTACCGGAAGTAAGCACAGAGGCTCATTCGGAGTATTTAAATTATGCAATTCTTGCTGACGATCAGTTGATCAACAATAAAGGAGTTATATCTTCCCAGATTACCGGTAATGTTTATTCCGGCACGGTGAATCGTACCTCTGATGACAGCACGAAGGAAGGAATCGTAATTGGTGGAGGTTCGACTTTAAAGATCAATGCAGATCAGATCATTACAAGAGGAGATGTAGCGGTTTCCAACAGCAGCACCTTTGAAATTGGAAAGAGTGATTCCAGTGATAAGAATGCAGAGCTTTGGGCAGAAAATATTATCACAAACAGAGAAAATACGGGAAGCGGTTCTGCTTCCGGTGGAAATCAGGTATTGATTGATGCTTCAACGTATATTGCCGATGATATGGAGCTTCGGGGAGCAAATGATAATGTGGAGTTAAAAGGAAAATATTATGGATATAATTACACCGATAATTATTCCAATGCTTCTACAGGAGATAAATTATCAACAACGGCAATTTACAGCAGCTCTATCTCCATCAATGGATATGAAGAGCGGTTGACGATGTCAGGTCTTTCAGAACTGGTACTGGCAGGTCGTACGTTTATTTCCAAGAAAAAGTCACAGAGTGAGGTTGATGGAAATTATGCTTTTAAAAATCCGGATATTGAGCTTGGTGAATCCCTGGCAGTAAAGAGTGGTCAGTTATCTTATTTTGTCGGAGCGGTCAAGAGCGGGGCAGTCGATGGATTTGTAAAAAAGGTTTCGGATCTTCCGTCAGGCAGTGTTGAAATGGATCCCGGACAAACCATTCCAGGATTTGGAAAATATACATTGGATGCGATGGAAAACGTTCCGTGTTATGTCTTTACGCTTACGACAGAGTATGAAGATGGGCAGAATGCAACGACAGATACATATCTGTTTGATTATACTGCGTATGAAAACCGTGTAGGTGTTCCGAAGGATTCGAATGGGAACAAGCAGCTGGATATCAAGGCGTTGATCGAGTCTGGAAAAATCAACAAGGCTCAGCCGTTGAAACTGTATTCACGATTTGATCAAACAGTAAGCATGGATGCAATCTATTATTTTTATCTGAATTTTGACGATTCAAAGGCATCCAGCAGCTTCTTTGATCTGGTTTATAAGAAGAGTTCACAGCAGACGATCTATGATGTAGTAAATAAAAGCTATGTGGATTCGGTTGGTATTCAGATTCCATCCTTTTCAGGAAGCAAGACAGGATATATTCTTTCTTCCGGTAATATTATGTATTGTGATCAGGGGGATATGGACAGCAAAGGGAAAGCCAACATCAAGATCAGATTCGACAATAATTCGCAGACCCCATCAGATTCTTTTAAAAAGTTTGCGGAAGAAAACAATAAGTTGTATATGTCAAAGCAGCTTGCATTAGTAGATGATTATGAAGAGGCAACAAAGAGTTCGAAATGGCGGCTGTATGATGACAATGATGCCAATCGTCCGGATAATAAGCTGACCAAGAGTGGTAAGTCTGATCATACCAACTTGTTTCATACACTTGTTGATGTAGACAAATTGACAACAACCTCGATCGGACGTTATTCCATTACAAGGGACAATGGCAGTACCGGCACATGCGGATATATTGTATCCAACGGAGATGTGAAATGGCCGGAGGATTACAAGGCCAGAGGATTTTCACAGGATGATCCGTGTTTTATTCTGGCAAAGGGAACCGTTACTGTGAACAGTGCAAAATTTAATGGACTGATCATTGCAGGGGATGATGTTGAATTTATGACATCAGTACATGCATCATCGGATGCGGAAGCTATTGAAAAGTTATTCGAACAGGATAAAAATGCTGCGTCACCTGCATTTTATGATATTATGAGCAAATATTTCAGAAAATCAGTGGATGCGACGATTGGTTCCAGCGGAGCTTCTGCCGATATTAATAATGTAACATATGAGAACTGGAAAAAGAATGACTAATGCAGGAGGTGAGGGGAATGGATATCAGAAAGGATCAGCGAGGATTTTCTTTGGTCGAGTTGATCATTACAATGGCAATCATGGCAGTGTTTGCCGGAGCGATTATAGGTGGAATGACCTATCTGAATGCCGGTAAAACCAAAAAAGCTTCTGCAAAGTTAAATAACGAGATTTCCAGCATTCAGACGGCAACAATGACAAAAAAGGGTGAAACTTATCTGTATCTGTATCGAACGAATGACGGGGTGTTCAGTTCTATTGTAAGCAGTACGTATGATGCGGATAATGATGGAACACCGGATTTCCCGGATGGTTTTATGAATCGTGCAGACTTAAATACTTACCTGACGAATGGTGGTTCGCAGACTAAGATTTGTGACAGCACAGTTTCCATTAAGGGAAAGGTTGGAACAGGGACAGGAGCAGATCCGATGTCCCTGGATACAACAAACATGCTGAAGATTGGTTATTCAAAGGGAACGGGAGCTTTTACATACTGTAATAATGGAACACTGGACAGCGGAAAGGAAATGGTTGAAATGCCATTTTACAGCATGATTGAAATGTCCGGCAAGGAGAAGTTTACAATTCAGCTGGTTAAAGCAACCGGGAAGCATTTTATTAAGCAGGGATGATAGGAGGTGATTGTTCTGAACTGGAAGGATAAGAGAGGTTATACCCTCGTGGAGCTTGTTATTTCAATGGCGATTCTGGCAATTGTAGGAGGTGCAATCACACTTCTGATGCAGTCAGGAAGCAGAAGTTATTCCAATACAAAGGCAGAGCTTGATCTGCAGATGGAATCCCAGACACTGATGGCACAGCTAAGCACTATGATCATGGAGTCTAATTGTGTTTATTATGATGATGCCAATAAGGCGTTAGTACTCTATCAGATTAAAACCCTGAAGATGCCAAAGGCGACAGTGTCTGTTTCGGGGGGATCGAAAAGTAAATATGAGGAAATTAAAGTAGTGAAGGATCAGAAGCTGATCAAATTTCGAAATGGGAAGCTTTATTTGGAGGAGCACGATGCAATGACAGCAGTTCCACCAACAGGAAGTGCTCTCAGCTACAAACCGGAAGAGTTGTTTGCAGATTATATGAACAGCTTTAAGGCAGATATCGATGGAAGTAAGGTTACGGTTTCTTTCGAAATGAAATCCGGTAAAAAGACTTACAAGATTGATGAGACAACAAAGATACGAAATGGTCTGGTAGTCTACCCGTAATGGGCAGACTGCCGTTGGACGTTATAATGGAGTAAGGAGAACGGTTTGCAGTGAAAACTGTGGAATGGAGGCTGTATCTATGAAAAGAAGGTTTAAAAACTTATCGAAAGGAAAATTTGCAGTTGGTTTGATTGCAATGTGTCTGGTGGTATTTGCCGGATATTTTGGATATCATAAGTTTATTGTACATGCGGACAGTAAGCCAACGAAGCAGGTGGTGAATACTCTGGCAGAGTATAACGCCATGAGTGAAAACGGCAAGGTAGATTTAAATGCGGAAGCAGGAAGCAGAGAGAATCCGTTTCTGATCCTGGAGATTGTGCCGTACTATGGTCAGGCGGAGTTTGGATATGTCATTCCGGGGTGTGAGCCGATTGATTTTACAAAAGTAAATCCATCTCTTTATTCCGGAGCATCTGATGGAATCCGGACGACCAGTACGACGGTATTTTCCGATGAGTATAAGCGGGATGCCAATAATGATGGCGTTGTGGATGAGAGCTGCTGGGAAGATGATACCTGGCATCATGAGACCTCCAAAACTGTGACAGCCCATGGCTGTTATGAAAAAATATCTGAAAAGTATTTTAATGAAGATGTTTTAAGAGGTGGGGGATATTTCGTTATTGACAAGTATGTTAAGGACGATACTGGTAAATTTTATGTTACAGTTCCGGTAGAGGATGCGAATGGAAATCCGGTATTGGATGAAAATGGCAAGGAAAAGACAGAAGAACAGGTAGCATATCGTCCGGTATTTCGCAGGGCAACGGCAGAGGATGCGAATAAGCAGTTATTTACCTGGGTTTCCTGGTTTAATGATCGTGCAAGCGGCTTCTGTATTTCAAAAGAAGATTTTAACAAGTCATACGCATTAAAAGAAAACAAATGTGCGTCGGAGAAGGATGTAAATAAGGCTGCTGATCCGGATAAAGTGATCGAATATACACCAGGTGAAAGAGAATATACGACACGAACCGATACGGATTATTATTACATTAATGAAGGTGGCTGGATGGACAAAGTCGTAGACGGCAAAAAGGAGAGTGTATTTGCCGGTCATGTTGTCAGCCGGAATGATTTTATCCGTACTTCCTTGAATCTGGAGGACGATAAATCTGAGGGAGCGATCCAGGATCTTTGTATTGCAATCAAAACTATTGAGCCACAGGAGTTAAAGAATCATCCGGAATGGATTGATTATGCAGATCTGATGTATATTCATCAGAGTTATTCTGTAGGTTCCTACGGAACCTGGTGGAAAGAGGAAAAATATACAAAATATCATCGTGTAAAGGATGAATTAGGAGAGTCATTTTATAAAAATGATGCCAATGCACAGGAAAAATGCAGTGATTATAGGTTTACGGCTGACAATGACTGGGGATGGAATGTTGCCAAGAAATTGTTCTTAAAGTCAAACCAGATAGAACCATATGATGGTGAGGGGGAATATAATTTTGCTCCGTTATTGTTCTCTGTTACAGCCCTTGATAATCTGAACGGTTTATCGGAGTCGGTATATGGTGCAAAATGGAAGACAGTAACACATCAGCATCTGGATTATACTACGATGGAAGCAGATGGTATCCAATATAATACCGGGGCTACAAGCTGTGGTTTATATAAGTTTATGCTGATGAATTTCCTGATGGATCAGGAAAACTTTAATAGCTATTTCCTTGAGAGCGGTGTGATAACGGAGGATAAATCGAAAGATGTCTCTTACTGCAGCCCGCAGACGGGGGATGATGCCAAGGAGTACTGGAGTGTGGATGCATTCCTACCGGTTACGGAAAAGGTCAATGATACCAATATTTCCGACGATCAGGTTGAGAGATATAAAATTTCCCATTATGGTGGAGCATACCTGAACTATCCAAGACCGGCTCTTCACGGAGCGACTTTTATTTACAATTCAGATACGTTGTTGTCACAGGGCTTTAATAATGCGTCGATCGGCAATGATGCAAATACAAAGGAAGCTTTCGATTGGTTCGAGAAGGAATATGGAGAGAACCATAATTCTCTGACACCGGCCCAGATGGTTCATTATTTGCTGCAGTATGGCAGAGGCAGTAATAATCCGGGGAAGGTTGGAACCAGAGACAAAGATACAATGCATGTACTGGAAATTGAGCCATGTTCCGAGTTTACAATGACGGAACAATACTTAATAGGAAAATATTTGCCGGCATCAAGTTTTAAGGGAAAGATTGAAGTTGATCATATGACAACCGCTGAGTTTAATGGTTTGAAACGTGATCTGAATGGTTATTATGATCTGATCTATATAGGAGATAATTCCGGTAAGTTTAACCGGGATAACGGCAAAAAGACAGTGCATAATGATTCAGCCCTGGATGGCTATATCTATCTTCACATTGGTGATAATGCCGGTGGAGTGCGTTCATCCGGAGATGATATTTCCAAAATTAAGAACGAGAAGCTGGATGATTATGTGAAGGGTGGCAATGCACTGGTGTTAGCAGATGATCTGGCATCCTTCCCGGTAGGAAATGATGGAAAACAGGTAACAGGTGGAGCGTATATTGATACGTACTCCAAAATAGTGGATCCGACATCAAATATGCATGCTTTCCTGAACAAAATTAAGAGTGATAAGGGAGCAAAGTTTGCGGCACAGAATGTATGTGCTTTATCGAAACTGAGTCAGCCATTCCTGAAGAATTACTGTCTGTATTATTCCGGGCAGGGTTATGCATTTCCGACTAGATTTGAGACGAGTCTGACATCTAAGAAATATACAGAGATGAAGAACCGGTATAAGGACATAGTAGGTTTATATGCTAAAATTACAGCTACTTCTCCACGGTATTATTCAGATGTTGTATTTGCGGATGAGGATGATGTAAATTATGCGATTGTAGATGATCAGAGTACCGGCACTTCCCACAAAAAGGAAGTTTCGGTAAAAGAATCAATTTCAGAACCAAAGCTTAGTTTTGACTTTTTGATCGGCGATCAGAGAGAGAAAAAGGGACAGTATGGTGTCAGACTTTACATTGATCTGAACGGTGATGGCATTATTAAAGACAATGAGCTGGTTGAGGATACATTTGCCAATGGTTCGGGAAGAACATATTCTTATGCCGGAGAGGACGCTAAGGATTCCAATGGTAATGTCTATAAGGCAAAGGATGGAACAGCGATTCAGGTACCACGTACCCAGAATTACAGCTATGATTTCAGTAAGAACAACCAGTTGTATCTGAATAAGAACAAAAAGAATGGTGCCATTTCCTGGAAGTTTGTACTTTACAATACCGCCCAGAAGCAGAATTATCAGGCTGTGACAGGTGTTTCATGGTATAAAAACGACAACTGGCAGCAGCAGACCACAACGATCAAAGCACTGCAGGTGATCAGTGACAACGCAAAGGCAGAGGCGAATCTGGAGGAGCAGTTAAAGGATTCCGGCAGTCTGTTTAGCCAGTATGGCGGTGAACAGGCGTTAAAGGACTTTAACTGTGAGATATCTGTTACGACGCTGACGCTGTCTGATTTCCAGAGTCAGGTAGAAGCCAAGACTCTCGGAGGCGATGGCGGTGATGATTACAACTGCTATATTGTAAGCAGTGGTTCCGATCTGTTTAGCAAAGAAGATTATAAAGATGCCGCAGATTATATTAACCTAAGAGCGGCAAAGGAAGGAATTCCTGTCATCTTTACCGGCAGTGATGCTATGAATGTGGCAGCCGGTACCAATAACAGCAGAGCAAAAGACATTCTGAACATGAGCCGTTTTACGAAGACGAAGGCAGATGATGATCTCTACGGAGATATCAATGATACGGCAAAAAGTCCGAGGGGGACGAAATATACCGGCAAGTTGGAGTATACTTATGCGAAGGTAATGCAGGAAGGAAAAGGAGACAATAAGGTATATAGTAACGATATCTGGACAAATGTTTCCTATGGCAGTGCAGCTAAGAAGACCACAAAGGTCAGTCGTAACAACAGAGGGCGTGTGACAACATATCCGTATACGATTGATGATACAAGTATGAGCATTGCTAAGACAGGAGCTCAGGACTATCAGTTAAATATGGATAATAAGGGGCTTGCCGTCTGGTATTCCCTCCATGATGAGGATGAGACCACACAGTATGGTATCTCGCCGAGAGATGCGGCAAATAACTACTATTTGTATAGCATAGACAATGTGATCTATGACCTGATCGATCTGGAAAATGTAACAGATCCGATGGAAATGAAGCTGTTTATCAATACATTGAGTGGTAATGTGGTGTCTCCTGCCGTTGAAGTTGTTTCTGCTAATACGGTAGATACCAATTATAAGAATTTTAAGATCAGCAAAACCAATCTTGAAGATTACTACGGAAAAAATAAGATTCCGAAAACCGAAGATGGACTGGAGATGACTCTGTATGATGGTTCTCTGGAGCCGGGAGGAAGCAATTATCAGGATTATGAGTCCGGTGCCAAAAAAATCAATGGTTCCGGTAATGGAGGAGGCAAGATTGACGATCCGGGTCAGACACCGATTCCTGCAACTCCGACACCAAAGCCAAAGAAAGAACCTGTGATCCTGGTAGATCAGCCGGGGGGAGCACATCAGGGAAATTGTCTGGTATCAGCGGATACATTCAAGGGATGGGACAATAGTGCGATCCTTGTCATTGATTATCAGTGTGAAGGAAACTGGTGGACAGATCAAAGTGATAATTTTGCAGGAATTTATGACAGCAGTGGACAGAATAAAAAGATGAATATCCAGGCAAAAACACAGACTTTGAAGATCAAACTGGGAGATCTGAAGGAGGCACTTGGTGTGGATTCTTCGGAAGAGCTTCCGGATTTCAAGATTCAGGGATGCTGGCAGTTTATTCTGTGCAGCGTGGGAATTTATGAGGACGCAGAACAGTATAACGAGTATAAAAATGGCGGATCTTCCTCAGACAGTGATAATAATACGATTATTGATGATAACAAGGAAGAGTATGGAGAACACGAAGAGATCCGGACTCCGGATGGAAAGAAGAATGAAAAGTACATTAAGGACAGCGATACCCACCGTATCAGCTTTGTTCCTTATACAAATTTGTCTGACAGTCAGAATGTAACCAGTTTTAAGATTTCCCTGGTTACGGCAAGCGGACCGCAGAAAGGTGGTTCTTCTACCGGAACCCTTGGTACTTCGGAAGAAAAGACAGTTAAGATTGTCAAAGAAATTTATCAGAAGTATACAGATGCTGCCGGTCAGTATTTGTGGAAATATACTGCATCCAAGGATGGTACCTTTACGCTGAAGGAAAAGAATTATCTTAAGGACAGCACGCAGTATTACTTTATGAGTGATGACAGTTATATTAATGACACGCTGGCAACAGACAGCGAGAATACAAAGTGGGTAAGATTTGATATTTCTAACCGTAGGAAGTCAGCGGTAACTTATCTGCATCTGTTCTATGAGGGAAATCCGGATACTACTTATGTATTCCCTCTGGATTAGTTTGACAATACAGACAAAGCATGGTAAGATAAATTAGTATTGTAAAATGCGTGGAAGGGAAGAAGTAGTACCAGAGGAAACCTACAGAGAGCAGCCGGCGGATGAGAGGCGCAGGGGAATCCTGATATGAATACATCCCGGAGCAGCCGGCTGAATGCATAGTAGGCCCGGACGGGTGTGCACTCCGTTATTGTGCAGGGATATAGAGGTATCCTATGGAGCCTGTCATTGTGAGATGATAGGGAATAAAGGTGGTAACACGATGATATCGTCCTTTATCGGCATGGCCGGTAAAGGACGTTTTTTCGTATCAGAGAATTGCTTGTACAGGGGTGCAGCGTGAGAAAACAGGGAGCAGTTCTTGAGGAGAGAACCTGAATTATGCCTTTTGATCAAGGATACTGGGATTTAATCAAAGAAAGTGAGGAAATAACATGACAACGTATGACGAGTTAGTGGCGAGAGGACTGATCGCCCAGGTAACCGATGAGAAAGAGATCAAGGAACTGGTAAATGATGGAAAGGCAGTATTTTATATTGGCTTTGATCCGACGGCAGACAGCCTCCATGTTGGTCATTTTATGGCACTTTGCCTGATGAAGCGTCTGCAGATGGCAGGCAATAAACCAATCGCTCTGATCGGTGGAGGAACTGCCATGATCGGTGATCCAAGCGGACGTACTGACATGCGTCAGATGATGACAAAGGAAACCATTGCCCACAATGTAGACTGTTTCAAAAAGCAGATGAGCCGTTTTATTGATTTCTCTGAGGGAAAGGCACTTATGGTAAACAATGCCGACTGGCTTTTAGATCTGAATTACGTAGAGCTGCTTCGTGATGTAGGACCACATTTTTCGGTAAACCGTATGCTTACCGCAGAGTGCTATAAGCAGCGTATGGAGAGAGGTCTGAGTTTCCTGGAGTTTAACTATATGATCATGCAGAGCTATGATTTCTATGCATTATTCCAGAAATATGGCTGTAATATGCAGTTTGGCGGAGATGACCAGTGGAGCAATATGCTGGGCGGAACAGAGCTGATCCGCCGGAAGCTTGGTAAGAATGCTTATGCCATGACCATTAATCTGCTTCTGAATTCTGAAGGCAAAAAGATGGGTAAGACACAGTCTGGAGCGGTATGGCTGGATCCAAACAAGACATCTCCGTTTGATTTCTACCAGTACTGGAGAAATGTTGCAGATGCGGATGTATTAAAATGCCTGCGTATGCTGACATTCCTGCCGTTAGAGCAGATCGAAGAGATGGATCACTGGGAGGGAAGCCGTCTCAATGAGGCAAAGGAGATTCTTGCTTTTGAGCTGACCAAGCTGGTACACGGTGAGGAGGAAGCCATTAAAGCACAGGAAGGTGCAAGAGCACTTTTTGCAGGTGGTGGCAGCACAGCAAACATGCCGGAGATAGAGCTTTCCGGGGACGATTTTGAGGATGGACAGATTGGTATCCTGAAGCTCCTTGTAAAAGCTGGTCTTGCAAGTTCCAATGGTGAGGCACGCAGAAATGTGGAGCAGGGCGGAGTTTCTGTCGATGGTGACAAAGTGACGGATGTCAAAGCACAGATCGCAAAGGACAGCATAAGTAAAGAAGGAATTGTATTGAAGCGGGGCAAAAAGAAATTTATGAGAGTTGTTGTGAAATAGTCTGCATGACATATAATGACATTGAGAGAAAATCTGTTTTTGTTTGTTTTAAGAATAAAGAAAAAATAATGCAGGGAAACCGGAAGCTTCGGTTTCCCTGCATTGTTTTCCCGTGGATTGGATAAATGCCTGTAATATCGCAGAAGTTGTTATGAACCGGTTGTCTTTAATCCATACAAAGCAATGAAAGTACCTGTGCGTAAATATCCTCGTTTTTCTCTTTGAACCGGCGGCATACCTCCACCGCTTCCTCTTCACTGGTGACATTGAGGGTTACTTCCAGAAGCTTGCTGCCGCGTTCGTAAATACAGCCAGTGGCAAGATATTCATTGGGACGGATCATGGTATAGTCTGTCTTAATGGAGGTAGTCTCTACGATCGCCAGACGATTTTTTTCGAGATATTCATCAATTTCCCGGCAGGTATCCGTTGGAAGCTGGTTGCCAAAGAAACGCAAAGTTTCCTTGCCGATTTCTGCAATAGTATAGTAGGACTTCTCATGCGTCTGATCCACAAGGATCATGGCATCCTCGGTAAGCTCGGATAATGTCTGCTGGATTGAGAGGTAATCGGTATATCCGGTTTCCAAAATGAAATCAGAGAGGATTGCATTTGGCATAGGCTGGTCCGCCTGATTTAGAAAATATAGGATGATCAGCTTATATAGCTGCAACGACTCCGGTGTCATAATGATCCCTCCTTTTAATGGGTGCATAAAATATCTACAATGCCTTTAGCTGTTTGAGCGGCATCCCTGATAGAGATGCTGTATTTTCATTTGATGTGCGATTGTATTTAATGTTTCGCGTTTATTCAGACTCCACGCAGGAGCTAGTAACAGATCTGCCGGTCCGTCTCCCGTGATACGGTGGATCACAATGTCCGGCGAGAGATGGGCAATACAATCAAGTAGAATAGCAATATATTCTTCTTTTGTCAATGGTTTCAAGCGTCCTTTTTGAAAATCCTCTGCCATAGATGTTCCCTTTAATATATGGAGAAGCTGAAGTTTAATACCATTGATCTTAAGCCGGTTCAGGTAGCGGATCGTTTCAAGGATCCGGTCATGATCTTCCCCGGGCAGTCCCAGAATGACATGTACAATGACGGGAATGCTCCGATCCTGCAATTCCTTTACGGCTGCTTCAAAGCAGGAAAGAGGATAACCCCGGCCAATGGCATGTGCTGTTGTATCATGCATGGTTTGAAGTCCCAGCTCGATCCAGACAGGCTTTTGAGAATGGCACTCAGACAGCAGATCGTATATCTCCGGGGAGAAACAGTCCGGTCTCGTTGCGATGGATAGTGCTGCAGTCTCAGGATGTGCGATTGCCTCCGTATAGAGAGCACGCAGATAAGGGATAGGGGCATAAGTATTGCTGTAGGATTGAAAATAAGCAATATACCTGCCGCCGCAATATTTATGACCGGCTCGAAGACGGGAAATTCCCTCGTCAAGCTGTCGGGTAACAATTCCCTGGTGGATGCGTTCAGAATCCGGAGTGTTCCGGAAAACCACAGCTTCCTTGGAACTACCGGTGTTTAAAGTACGGGGGATCACAGCCTCCTCGGAAATCGTCCGGGGGACTGCAAAATCTCCGGAGCCCCCTGCACTGCAGAAACTGCAGCCGCAGGTTCCCTTTGTACCATCACGATTGGGACAGGTCATACCGCCATCGATCGCCACTTTATAAATCTTTTGACCAAATTTCTGTTTCAAATAACAGTCCAGAGAATAGTAAGGTTTTCCGTTCCATTGTCTGCAGGCCTGTTCATAGGCCGCTTCGGCCGGGGAACGAAGCCGTTTTTTTCGTGCCATTAGTGGATATGATCCCTGATCGCCCGGGAAACAACCTCAGCAACACGCGGGTCAAATGGTTCCGGGAGGATATTGTCCTCATTGAGATCCTCGTCGGCAACAAGACCGGCGATCGCATAGGAAGCAGCAAGCTTCATTTCCTCGGTGATCTGACTGGCACGCCCCTCCAGAGCCCCCTTAAAGATACCAGGGAACGCAACAACGTTATTGACCTGATTTGGAAAATCAGAACGACCGGTTCCGACAACGCGGGCACCTGCTTTCTTTGCAACATCCGGCATGATCTCAGGTACCGGATTGGCCATGGCAAAGAGGATCGCATCGTGATTCATGGAAGTAACCATTTCCGGTGTGACGATATTTGGTGCAGATACGCCTACAAAAATGTCAGCCCCCTTTAATGCATCGGCAAGAGTTCCTGTTTTGCCGGTCAGGTTTGTAACCTCCATCATTTCCTTCTGCATCCAGTTCAGATTGGAGGAATCCTTGGAAAGAATACCGGATTTATCACACATAACCACATCTGGGAAGCCAAAGCGCAGTAAAAGCTTTGTAATGGCAACGCCGGCAGAACCGGCACCGTTTACAACTATATGACAATTTTCTTTCTTTTTATTGACGACCTTCAATCCGTTCATGATACCGGCGAGGACTACAATAGCAGTACCATGCTGATCATCATGAAAAACAGGGATATTTAATGCTTTTTTCAGTCGTTCCTCTATCTCAAAGCAGCGGGGAGCGGAGATATCCTCCAGATTGATACCGCCGAAAGCAGGGGCAATGTTGATCACAGTCTGTACAATCTCGTCGGTATCCTGGGTATCCAGACAGATTGGAAATGCGTTGACACCGCCAAACTCTTTGAAGAGAACCGCCTTTCCTTCCATCACGGGCATTGCCGCTTCCGGACCGATATTACCAAGTCCGAGAACCGCACTTCCGTCAGAAACGACAGCAACTGTATTGGATTTGATGGTATATGTATATGCCGCTTCTTTATCTTCGGCAATGACTTTACAAGGTTCAGCCACACCGGGGGTGTACGCAAGAGCCAGATCCTCTCTGGTCTTTACCTGACATTTCGGGGTAGTTGTGATTTTGCCGTTCCATTCCCGGTGAAGGGATAATGCTTTTTCTTTGAGTTCCATAATGATAACCAAACCTTTCTTTATTCTGTTCAGGCATAATGAAGAAAACGATAATTTGTCAGCATATTGGACAAATTGTTCTATTATACCGGGCATAAGCCATATAAATCCATGATATCATATTTTATATATGAAAACAAGGCGAACTGTGAGGGAAAGGAGGAAATGTATGAGAAGTTTAAGTTAGGTATTTACAGATTGGAAATTATTGTATATACTTAAGAAAATTGATCTGTCAGACGGAATTCATTTGTTCTATATATTTATTTCAGAGATTATTTCGTTGAAGATTCATGAAATTTCAGAAGGTATAAAATTTAATATTAAAAATTCCAAAACGGAGGTTATACATGGAAGAATTAGAAAAAATGTCACTGGTAGAGTTACGTTTGTACGGTAGAAAACTGGGAATGAAGAATGCAACGACATTTAAAAAACAGGAACTGATCGGAGAGATTCAGAAGATTCTTGCGGCTCAGTCTGCGACAGGAAAAGCTGCAAGGGGATCCGGAAGCCGGCAGGATAAATCAGCATCTGCCGGAACAACGAAAAAGCCGGCGGCTAGAAGAAGTGCCAAAAAGGAAAATGGGGAAACGGCACAAAAGGAGAATGTGTCACCGGTAAAAGAAATTGAGACGCAGAGTGTTGCAGCAGTCGAGGAAAGAGCAGCACGGCGTATGAGATATGAGGAGCGCCCTGCGAGAAAGACTGAGAGGCGTCCTGCGAGAAGACCTATGGATTATGAAGAGAGAAATAATGCATCTGTCAGAACGCCGAAATCTGTGGTAAGAGGCGGTTATACATCAAATATTCAGGAAATGCATACGGTACGGGAAGAACGCCGGTACGGTGCAGGCAGAGATGAGAGGGGCAGTAACCGTGACGACCGTTACAGCCGTGATGACAGGAGCAGTAACCGTGACGACCGTTACAGCCGTGATGACAGGAACAGTAACCGAGACGACCGCTACAGCCGAGACGACAGGAATAGTAACCGAGACGACCGCTACAGCCGAGATGACCGCTACAGTCGTGATGATCGTAATAATGGAAGCAGCCGTGACAGCTATAGCGGTCATGACAGCAGAAGCTTTTCGCATGATGATTCTGCCCATACTTCTCATGTAAATATGAGGGGAGATGCGGCAACGATGCCGCTTGCGGAACTGGCACAGCTTGACAGTGGCGAGACAAAGACTGGCATTCTTGAGGTTATGCCGGAGGGATATGGCTTTGTAAGATGTGATAATTATCTGCCGGGGGAGGCTGATGTTTACGTTTCTCCTGCCATGATACGTCGTTTCGGACTTCGGACAGGCGATATTCTTGTGGGTAATACCCGGATCAAGAATCAGAACGAAAAGTTCAGTGCATTATTATATGTAAATACCGTGAATGGTTATACGCTGGAAGAGACCTCCAGCAGAGTGAAATTTGAGAATCTGACACCGGTCTTTCCGAATGAGCGGATCCGTCTGGAGGTGCCGGGAGCAGGGAACAGCAATATTTCCATGCGTATGATGGATCTGATCTCTCCAATCGGAAAGGGACAGAGGGGGATGATCGTATCCCAGCCCAAGACAGGTAAAACAACATTATTAAAGCAGGTAGCAAAATCCGTGACACATAATGATCCGGATATGCATCTGATCGTCCTGCTGATCGATGAGCGTCCGGAGGAAGTGACGGACATTAAGGAGTCCATTCAGGGAGAGAATGTAGAGGTGATCTATTCTACCTTTGATGAACTGCCGGAGAACCATAAAAGGGTATCTGAGATGGTGATTGAACGTGCAAAGCGTCTCGTGGAGCATGGTGGAGATGTGATGATCCTTCTGGATTCCATTACACGTCTGGCGAGAGCTTATAACCTGACGGTACAGCCAAGCGGTCGTACGTTGTCCGGTGGTCTGGATCCGGCCGCCCTCTATATGCCAAAGCGGTTCTTTGGTGCTGCACGTAATATGAGAGAGGGCGGAAGTCTGACCATCCTTGCAACGGCATTGGTAGATACCGGAAGTAAAATGGACGACGTGGTGTTTGAGGAGTTTAAGGGAACCGGTAATATGGAAATGGTTCTGGACAGAAGTCTTTCCGAGAAACGTCTGTTCCCGGCGATCGATCTGCCGAGATCAAGTACCCGACGGGACGATCTGCTTCTGGATCAGGAGGAGATGGAGGCCAACTTCCTGATCCGCAAGGCATTTGGCGGTAATAAGTCCGAGGAAGCGGTGGAAAATATTATTTCCATGTTCCGCAAGACGAAGGATAATAAAGAATTGATCCAGCTGGTAAAAAAAGTAAAAATTGTCTAAGAAAAGTGCTTGCATTTGAAATAACGCTATGATATACTGAGTAAGTTGTGTGTAAGTAATAGGTTATCCCTGTCAGGATAACGAAAGGAGGTTACTAACATCATGAGAGAAGGAATTCATCCTAATTATTATCAGGCAAAGGTTGTCTGCAACTGTGGAAATGAGTTTGTAACAGGTTCTACAAAGGAAGAGATCCATGTAGAAATCTGCTCTAAATGCCATTCATTCTACACCGGACAGCAGAAGGCTGTTAAAGCTCGTGGTGCGATTGACAAATTCAATCGTCGTTATGGCATTAACGCAAACTAGCGGGATATTTGGCCGGGGAGACCGGTCTTTCAAATGGTCACAGTACCTTTGCGGTATTGTGACCATTTGTGTTAATCAATAGTTTTAGTTAGTAGGAAGGAACGATACGATGAAATCATCAGGAATTGGCGGGCAGGCGGTGCTCGAAGGGGTTATGATGCGTAATCGTGATAAATATGCGGTTGCCGTCAGAAAGCCCGATGGAGAAATTTCTGTTCAAAACTGGGACACAGGGAGCGTACGAGACAGGCATATTCTGCTTCGTCTGCCGATCGTCCGCGGTGTCGTGGCATTTATAGAATCATTGATACTTGGAATTAAAACTCTGACCTATTCCTCAAGTTTTCTTGAAGAGGATGGAGAGAAGGCAGGACAGGTGGAAGCAGTAGAGATTTCTGACAGGAAGGAGCTGTTGGAAAATATTCTCATTGTGGCATTGTCTATTCTGCTGGCGGTCGGATTCTTTATGATACTGCCTTTTGCAGTGTCTGAGCTGTTTCGGGGAAAAGTGCATTCCCAGACGACGATATCTGTGATCGAGGGAATTCTCAAGGTTTTGCTGTTTTTGGGATATGTTGTGGCAATCTCATTTTTGAGCGATATCAAAAGAACTTTTATGTATCATGGTGCGGAGCACAAAACCATCAATTGTGTGGAAAATGGTTTGGATCTTACCGTGGAAAATGTAAAAAAGCAGTCCCGTTATCATAGAAGATGCGGAACAAGCTTTTTGCTGGTGGTGATGATCGTCAGTATTGTTTTCTTTATGTTTATTCGTTTTGATAATCTGTGGATTCGGATGCTTTACCGGATCCTGCTGATCCCGGTGGTTGCTGGAGTATCCTTTGAACTGATCCAGTTTGTGGGCAATACTGATAATAAACTGGTGCTTTTGATCAGTAAGCCGGGGCTCTGGCTGCAGAAGCTGACTACAAGGGAGCCGGATGACGGAATGATCGAGGTAGCGATCGCATCGGTAGAGGCAGTATTTGACTGGAGAGCATATCAGACGGAACTGCACAAGGAAAAGGAACGTCGCACCCGCAGAAAGAAAAAGGCAGAGAAAAGAAAGCAGGAAACGGCAGAAAAAAAGGAAGAAACTGCTTTTGTCAATGAGAACGATGAGACAAGTGATGAAACCGGAATTGTTGCTGCAAAAACGGAGGAAGCCGATGAGATTGTCTGGAGCCGCAGTGGAGCTGTGACAAAGAAGCAGAAGAAAGCTGACGGAGAGAAAGAAGCTGTCCCACGAAAGAGTGAGCAGACGGAAGCGGTTCCGGAACAGGAAGAGAGCATAGAGTTAGAGAAAGCTGCCTGGAAGAAGGAAAAAGAAAGTGCAGAGTTAGAGAAGGCTGCCAGAGAGAATAAGAAAGAAAGTATAGAGTTAGAAAAGGCTGCCCGGAAGAAGGAAAAAGAAAGTGCAGAGTTAGAAAAGGCTGCCAGAGAAAATAAGAAGGAAAGTATAGAGTTAGAAAAGGCTGCCCGAAAGAAGAAAAATGAGAGCAGCAAGGCAACAAAAGAGAAAGAAAGCAATTCGGGCTTCTGGAAGAAACTGCCAAAATCAAAGAAACGCCGGGAACTGGAAGAACGTGAGGAGAGGTACCGGAACCGTGCAGCAGAGCGTATGCGCCAGATCAAGGAGCAGGAAGCCAGAGAGGCAGCTCATGAGAAGGCATATCAGGAGGCCAAAAAACGCCGGGCAGAGCGTCTTGCAGCTACACAGGAGCTTCCAAAGCTGGACGAGGGAAGAAAAGCAGCTCCAAAGGTAACGGTGGAGCAGGATGCCGATGATCTGAAGAGTCTGGATCGTTTCTTTGATGACAAGAAGAAATAGTGGCTGATATCATAAATAAATTTATGGAGATAAGGACAGGAGGCTGCAAATGACCTTTCGAGAGCTTCTCACAGAAGGAAAAAATGCTCTGACAGTCTGCAAAATCGAGGATGCAGAGCTTGATGCCTGGCTTTTGCTGGAGCATATCAGTCATATGAACCGGGCAGCATTTTTTCTGCGGCAGCAGGAGAATGCTTCACAGGAGGATATCTGTAGATACCGCGATCTGATCCGACAGCGAGGCAGTCATATTCCGGTGCAGCATCTGACCGGGACACAGGAATTTATGGGACTGGAGTTCCTGGTTTCTCCGGACGTACTGGTGCCCAGACAGGATACGGAGCTTTTGGTGGAAAAGCTGCTTCCGTTGGTTTCCGGCAAGAGCATCTTAGATGTCTGTACCGGTTCCGGATGTATTGCCATATCGCTGGCGAAGCTGGGGGTGCCTCGGCGTGTGGATGCCACGGATCTTTCCGGGAAGGCTCTGGATATTGCCGGAAAGAATGCCAAAAAGCTGGAAGCGGATGTGACATTTTATCAGAGAGATCTTCTGGAAAATATATCAGAAAAGTATGATATCATCGTTTCCAATCCACCTTATATTGCGTCCAAGGTGGTTCGCGGGCTGATGCCGGAGGTACGGGAGCATGAACCGCTTTTGGCTCTGGATGGAGGTGCAGACGGTCTGGTGCTGTACCGCCGTCTGCTGGAGCAGGTTCCCCCGCATTTAGAGACGGATGGAATCTTTGCGGTAGAGATTGGGTATGATCAGGGAGAGACCGTGACAGAATTGTTTGTGCAGCATGGCTTTGAAGAGATAGAATGCTGTCAGGATCTGTGTGGCAATGACAGAGTGGTGATGGGACGCCTGAATAAACAATAAAATGCTTTGTGCCTAGGGTTCAAAGTTTGTGCAGGAATAAATAACAGCAGAAACAGGAGGAAGAAAAATGTTTGATCGTTTAGAGGATTTGGCACGGAGTCTGGAAGAGATAAATATGCAGCTGACGGATCCGGATGTCATTAATGACCAGAATAAATACCGGGAGCTGATGAAGGAGCAGAGTGAGCTGACTCCGATCGTAGAAAAGTATCAGGAGTACCGTGCGGCAAAGGACGGGATTGAGGAAAGCCTTCAGATGCTGGAGGAGGAAAATGACGAGGAGATGCGGGAGCTTGCCAAGGAGGAACTGGCAGAGTGCCGCGAGGCGGTAGAAAAGTGTGAGCAGGAGTTAAAGATTTTGATGCTTCCGAAGGATCCGAACGATGATAAAAATGTTATCGTGGAGATCCGTGGTGGTGCCGGTGGAGATGAGGCGGCACTGTTTGCGGCAGATCTGTTCCGTATGTATTCCAAGTTTGCGGAGGCAAACCGCTGGAAGGTTGAAGTCATGAGTGCCAATGAAAATGGCATCGGCGGTTTCAAGGAAATTGTATTTATGGTAAACGGTCTTGGTGCGTATTCCAAGCTGAAATATGAGAGTGGTGTGCATCGCGTGCAGAGAATTCCGTCTACCGAGTCTGGTGGGCGTATCCATACCTCTACGGCAACCGTAGCGATCATGCCGGAGGTGGAAGAGGTTGATGTGCAGGTGGATCCGAAGGATTGTAAGATTGATGTGTTCCGTGCCTCCGGAAACGGTGGACAGTGTGTCAACACCACCGACTCTGCAGTTCGTATCACACATATTCCGACGGGAATCGTGGTATCTTGTCAGGACGAGAAGTCACAGCTTAAGAACAAGGACAAGGCGATGAAGGTTCTCCGTTCCCGTATCTATGATCTGGAGAGAGAGAAGGCAGAGAGTGAGCAGTCCGCAGAGCGGCGCAGTCAGGTGGGTACAGGTGACCGTTCCGAGAAGATCCGTACTTACAACTTCCCGCAGGGACGCGTAACCGATCACAGGATCAAGTTTACAAGCCATCGTCTGAATGAGATCCTGGATGGAGATCTCAATGAGCTGTTAGATAATATTATCGCAGTGGATCAGGCAGCGAAGCTGGCGAAGATGAATGAGGAAGCATAAATAAATTGAAAAAACGGCATAATATATGATATAATCAGATATAGACGAAAAGCTTCACATGAATAAGGAAGAAGGTGGTTGCATGTTAGCGTTGCAGGGATATTATGATGGTAAATCTGTTCAAACATTAGAAAAGATTCACGCTAAAAAAAATCAGAAACTGGTGATCACAGTGCTGGATGAGTATTTAGAAGAGGAACCCAAAAAGAAAATGCAGTCAGCCAGAGGTGTTTTGAAGAATTATGCAAATCCTTCTATGCAGAGTCAGGAAAGGGATGCCTGGAAAAAGGCGGTGATAGATCGTTATGGTAATGCTTGATACCAACATGATTTTACGGTATTTACTTAATGATAATCTTGAGATGGCAGAATATGCTCAGAGTGTAATACAAAGCGAAAATGCCAAAATAACCATTGAGGTCATTGCGGAGGTTGTATATGTATTAAAAGGCGTTTATTCTGTCAGCAGGCAGGAGATTCGAGACAGTTTGGAAGTTTTTATAGAGGAAGTGGAAATAACAGAAAAGGAAGTCGTTAATTGTGCTTTAGATACGTATGCGAAGCATAATCTGGATTTTGTTGATTGTGTTTTATATGCATATCGTGAGGTATACAATTATGATATTTTGACTTTTGATAAGAAATTGAAAAGATTATTACATACAAAGGAACAATAACAATGGAATTTTGGGATATATACGACGAAAATAAACAGCGTACTGGGCGTACCATGAAACGCAATGACTGGCGGCTGAAGGAAGGAGAATACCATCTGTCCGTTCTGGGAGTGATCAGACGGCCGGATGGCAGAGTCCTGATCACGAAGCGTGCCATGGATAAGGAATGGGCACCTGGCTGGTGGGAAGTGCCGGGCGGCGGCGTGCAGGCAGGAGAGGATTCTGCAGATGCCGTTTTGCGTGAAGTGCGGGAAGAAACCGGTCTGGATGTATCAAGGGCAGAAGGCGGTCTTTTGTTCTCCTACCGTCGGGAAAATATTAAAGAAGGCGACAATTATTTCGTGGATGTGTACCGGTTTACCATGGATTTTACAGAGTCCGATGTAACAGTACAGCAGGAAGAAGTCAATGGCTTTGAGATCGCGGATCCTGCAAAGATCGAGGAGTACGGCAGGAAGGGGATTTTCCTTCATTATGACAGTATTCGGAAAGCATTTGAATGAGTCGGGTTATATCATCAACAGCGTACCCAATGTCAGCAGCCCAAGCCTGGCTGCTGATTTTTTTGAGTTTTTCATGAAAAAAAAGTGTTTTTGATGAAACCGCACCAATTCTGCTCAGGACTCCGGTCAGAGCTGCCAATACTAAATAATACTATACTCCTTTTTTCTCCGTTGGAAACACTCCTGATGATTCGGTGTGGGGAGTTTGAGTTAGTCATTTAATAAAACCAAACGGATTATAACAAAATGAACATAAACATTTTTCGGATGATTGAAATATGTCTCAGATATAAGTAAAATAAGTATATCGCGATAATGTAACGGGTTATTATTAAAAAACGGAGGAAGCAAAATGAGGTTACACAAAATGAAACGGAGTATGATGGCCGGTGCGATGGCATTGGTAATGATAGTGACGGCGATGCCGGATATGACTATCGTAAATACAGCAGAGGCGGCAGAGACGAAGGCGACATTTGATAACAATGAGTTTTCTTATGGAGTGCTTCCGACGAAAAAGGTAAATCCGGTGGAACGGGCAGAATGCACCGGGGATGAATGGAAAGGAACGGACGGTAATCTCGATATTACATCGGTGAATGCGATGAAGGACAGTTCCAATCTGACGCCATATCAGAATGTGGAGAAGGCATTTCTGGGAGCAAGAGATTATGCAAAAGAGGGTTCGGATTATTATCAGCTTCTGACCGGGGATGGGCAGGACTGGGAACTTACGGTTCTTGACAATCCGGAAGCTGCTGATAAGCTGGGAAGCTTTGAAACAGAGGATTATGCTCTGAATGAAAAGGATGGCTGGAAGAAAGTAACGCTTCCGGCGAGCTGGACCAGTTATGGCTTTGATCATTCGATCTATACGAATTCCACGATGCCGTTTGAAGATAGTGTGTCATTCCCGGAAGCACCGGTGAAAAAGAATCCTGTGGGACTGTATCGTAAGGAGTTTACGGTGAAGGATACTATGCTTCAGGACAACGGAAAAGTATACATTACCCTGGGGGGCGTGGAGTCCGCATATTATCTCTATGTCAATGGAGTCCGGGTGGGATATAGTGAGGACAGCTATGATCCGCATACCTTTGATATTACAGATCTGCTTCACAAAAAGGGGGAGAAGAATCTGCTGGCGGTCAGGGTCATGAAGTTCTGCGACGGAACCTGGATGGAGGATCAGGATATGATCTATGACGGAGGTATTTTCCGCGATGTATATCTGACCAGTACACCGGCAGTACATATCAGGGATTATGATCTTGATACGGATCTGAATGACGATTATTCTGAGGCACAGGTCAGAATGAAAGTGCAGATTGGAAATGATGCATCAGAGGGCTGCAGTTCTATGGCAGCAAAGGCAGTTCTTTATGATGAAGAAGGAAACGAGACTGCGTCCGGTACGGCAGAGATCGGAACGGTGGAATCCGGTCAGATACAGGAAACAGAGATTTCATTTCCTGTCAATGCTCCGAAGCTGTGGGATGCCGATCATCCAAATCTGTATACGATGGTTCTTTCTCTTTATGATGTAGAAGGAAAGCTTCATTACGAAAGTGTCAGTCAGAATGTAGGATTCCGGAAACTGGAATTTACTTCCACAAAGGTGACAGATGACGGGAAATACAATAATGCCACAAAGCATTATGAGACGGTGAAACTCAACGGGAAGCGCCTGCTGATCAAGGGAGTGAACCGTCATGATACGGATATAGAAACCGGCAAATATGTTTCACGCAAGGTGTATGAGGAAGATGTCCGGCTGATGAAGCAGAATAATATTAATGCAGTCAGAACTGCACATTATCCGAATGATGACTATATGTATTATCTTTGCGATAAATATGGTTTATATGTGATGTGCGAGAGCAATACAGAGTGTCACGCAGTTTATTCGGAAGAGGATAAAATAGCAAAGCTGGAAACAGTGGCAATGACAAGACAGTCTGCTTCTTATGAGCGTTTTAAAAATACTACCTGTAATCTGTTCTGGTCGATCGGAAACGAGTGTTCACAGGGATGGTCTGAACGGGATGGTAATTATGCAAATGGTATGTTTGCACATATGGTGCAGTTTTTTAAAGACCGGGATGACAGCAGAATGGTTCATTATGAAGGAATGAGTGGGGGATCGAAGGGATCTGCCGGGATTGATATGGTCAGTCATATGTATTATGATCCGGCAAGCTGCCTGTCATATGCTGAGGGCGAAAGCCATATGCCGTTTATCCTTTGTGAGTATGATCATGCAATGGGGAATGCGGTTGGTAATCTGAAAGACTACTGGGATATCATCCGGAAATATGATAACATGCTTGGTGGTTTTATCTGGGACTGGGTGGATCAGTCCAGAAAAGTGGCGATCGCAGAAGGCGATTGGGATTATTATGGACAGAAGGATGCCCATGCAGGCAGTTTATATGATCTGAAGGGATATTACCTTGGATATGGTGGTGACTGGGGAAGTTATGCCGGGGACAAGAATTTCTGTCAGAATGGCCTTTTGTCAGCGGACCGTGATCCGCAGCCGGAAATCAAAGAAGTGAAATACCAGTATCAGGATTTCCGGTTTACCATAGATGGAGAAAAGCTTAGCGGCCGGAAGATTCATGTGAAAAATGAAAGTGCTTCCAGAAGTCTTTCTGATTATGATGTGATCTGGCAGTTGAAAGAAAATAATACGGTTATTGATCAGGGGACATGGAATGTGGACGTTGCCCCACAGGAAGAGAAGGATCTGGAGGTGCCATATACGCTTCCGGAGAAGCTGAAAGCAGGAGCGGATTATTATCTGAATCTGTCTGTGCAGACAAAGGACGCCTCCTGGGCAATGGAGAAAGGATATGAGACGGCATATGCACAGTTTGTGGTAGATACGGCGGCTGTACAGACGTCACATGCATTTCAGGGGGATCAGGTAAATGTTGTCAAGAAAAACGGATGCTATATGATCTCCGGAAATGATTTTTCGGTTGAAATGAATCTGGAAAACGGTCTGTTGCAGAATTACTACTACAAAGATAAACTATTGATGAAGCAGGGACCAAAGCCAAATATCGGAAGAGCAAAGCTGGATAATGATACTACAGCTTATACAGATATTATGAAGGATCTGACGCTGGCATCCGTTCCGGAAATCGGACAGAATCAGGATGGATGTTATGTGATTAACGTAAAGTGGCTTTCCACTTTCCAGCTTGATACGACATCAGAGGAACCGACTACGGTGATCATGCGTTACATTATTGAAAACAATGGTGCGGTTACGGTGAATATGCAGATGGATCTTTCCCGTACCAGATTGAAAAAGGTGACCAAGGCAGGAACGATTCTGTCGATGGCAGATGGAAATGAGAAAATAAGCTGGTATGGAAACGGAGATGGAGAAAGCTATAATGACCGCCAGAGCTATACCAGAAAAGGAGTCTATGACTCTACTGTAAATGATATGTATTATCCGTTTGCCATGCCGCAGGATTGCGGAAACCTGACGGGTGTTCATTGGATCCGTATCACGGATGAAGCAGGAAAGAACGGTCTGCTGATCTGTGGCAATGACGAGGTCAATGCATCGGCACTTCATTTTACGCCACAGCAGCTTCAGGAGGCAAAACATGTACCGGAACTTACTCCGTCGGAGGATACTTATGTAACGGTGGATGCAGCGGTACGTGGCACTGGAAATGCTTCCTGCGGCTATGATACACTGGAAAAATATCAGATTCAGAAACAGTTATATGATTACAGCTTTACTATACTTCCTTATCAGGAAGGGACAGATGCAATGGCTGTTTCCTCTGAGTACAGAAATCAGAAGTATTCCTTTGAAAAAACAAAGGATGTTACGGTCGCAGACGAGTCATCGGTATCTCCGGCACCGTCAGAGACAGTGCTGCCATCGCAGACCCCGGCTGGCAATGTGGGAGTCTCTTCCACTCAGACACCGTCAGTGACAGCGGCACCGGCAGGAGAAGTGGGGACAGCACCGGCACAGGTGGTAAATGTTAAGGCGAAGGGGCTGAAAAAAGGAATCTCTATTACCTGGAGTTTACAGAAAGGAATGCAGTATAAGGTAGCATACAGCAACAGTGCCGCAAAGCTTTCTAAGCTGAAAAATAAAAAAGTGGTCCGTATATCCGGTGGAAAAGTATTTACCGTTAAAAAGAATGCAAAGAAAATTCTGAAGTTAAAAAAGAACAAAAAATATTATGTGAAGGTATGTGCGGTTGATCCGAAAACCGGTAAGGCTGGAAAGTGGTCAAAAGCAGTATCGGTAAAGACAAAATGATATAGCAGCAGATGGTTTACAGAAAATTTATGGATACACCAGAGTATTCTGTGTGCATAAATTGAGAAGATCAGATGTAATAATACCGCCGCAGAGCAAAAGGATGCTTTGCGGCGGTTGTTTTTTTGTGGAATTATGGTAAGATACATAAGGAAATGTGAAGAAAAACAGGAAGTATAGATGAGGGTGGTTTTAATGAGTATTTTTCAGTGTATGATGGCAGATATCAGTGAGGCAGCGACATGTTTGCCGCAGGCTTTGCTTGGTGGCATGCTGTTTGGAATTTGTGCCTGTGGTGTGTGGATCCTTCTGAAACGGTATTTCCCAAAGTTTCCATCCGTAGGAACCGGAAAATGGATCGTGGTTGTTTTGTTTGTGGTCTATTTCCTGGTGCTTTTACAGACCGTGTTTTTTTCCAGGGAACCGGGGAGCAGATGGGGAACGGAGATGCATTTTCTCGGAACCTGGGGTACAACGATGCAGGATCATGCATGGGTATTGGAAAATATCCTTTTGTTTGTTCCATTTGGACTGCTTCTGCCGTTGTTTCTTCCGGGAAAATGGCATTTTATAACGGTGCCGGCTGGACTGTTATGCAGTGTCTGTATTGAGTTGATTCAACATCTTACGGGCAGGGGATTTTGCCAGCTGGATGATATCATTATGAATACTCTTGGTACTCTGACGGGATATCTTTTGTGGGCTCTGGCAGCGTTGCTGCTTCGGGGACTTTTCCGGCTGTTTGGCAATACCGTGAGGCGCAGGATGATATGTTCTGTGGCAGCAGTATTCTGGATGAGTGTGATCTTTCTTTTTTCCGGCCAGCCGGCCGATGAGTCCACTCAGACAAGTCTTCGCGTGGAGCGCATGATCTGTTCAGTGGCGGTACCGGGATATGTCTTAAAGACCCCGGAGGAACAGACTGCTTTAGCACAGAGGATTGAATTTCCTGTGAGAAAGGGTGCACATATGACGGAATATGCGATTCTGGCAGTTTTGTTTCTTGGAATTGTCAGCAGGAGGGAGCTGACCCGGCGGGAGCTTGTCCGGGCGGTGTTTCTGACAGCGGTCTATGCGGCAGCGGATGAATTTCATCAGCGGTTTGTGCCGGGAAGGAGCGGGCAGCTCCGGGATGTACTGATCGACAGCGCAGGAGGAACAATAGGAGTGCTGGCAGCCTATGGACTGCTGCATAAAAGAGAAAGGTGAGGTCATTCGTATGGATTTTATGGTGGGCAGTGTCGATGCAAAACGGCTTCGGAGAGACCTGTTAAAAAAGCTTCGGAGCTTACCGAATCAGAAGTCCCCCAGCGTGCGTGGCAAGATATATACCGCAGAGATGACAGATGAACAGGGACTTCTTTCGATGGCAAAACAGGAGGGCATGGAGATCCGGCGTTATATCCGGTGATCGGATGCACCCTTCTGGTATGAGATCAGGAGTTTGAGCAGGGACTTCGTTATGCATAGAAATGGCACGAAGATATTGATTTATTTACAAAATAGACGGTGAAACAATGAAGGATCAAGGGAAAATGTTTTATGAGTTTTTCTTTGTATTTTTTACAGGTAACCGTCTGGAAATGAGGGGACAATGACAGAGGAGCAGAATTTAGGGGAAGAATTATATAATCTTTTGGCAGAGCTGTTAAACAGCAAGATGAACCGGACTGTGATGGACAGCATTCGCGGGGAATATGGTGTGCTCCGGTATCTCTGCTATATTGAGGATCACGTTCATGCAGGAAAGCTGACGGAGCAGCTTCATGTGGTGCCGGGCAGAATGACAGATATTCTGACCAGTCTGGAGGCGAAGGGGCTGATCCGGAGAGTACGTGGAGAGCGGGACCGGCGTCATGTCAATGTCTGCATTACAGAAGAAGGGAAAAAGCAGGCGGTACAGATGCGCCAGATGATCAGCAGGGAGTATGAGGGAATGTTCCGGATTCTGGGTTCGAAGGATACAGAGGAACTGATCCGCTTGTTAAAGATCGTACTTTCCTATCCGGATGCAAAGGAAACGGGAAGTGGAAGGAAAACGGAATCGCCAACCGCACCGGCTGACAGGATGGCATTGCACGAAAATGTCCGGTGATAATGATTTATGCAAAAATAAACGGCATTTTTTGGGAAAGGTTTGATGAACAGTGGGTACAATAGATGCGGGACAAATATACAGATATAAAAATTTATATTTGTATGTAGAAGAAACAGAAAATGGGGGAATCCGCCTGCTTCGATGCTATGGGGATTCTCCTGCCGTTGTTTTACCGGAAAAGATCCGGGGAGTACCGCTGGTGGAGATCGGGGATTACTGCTTTGCGGACTCAGCAAAAGCACAGGAATATTCCGGATCGGTGGATGATTCTGTGAGAGTCATAAATGGGGACTATCTACAGAAGCTGTCATTGCCGGATTGTGTGCAAAGGATCGGAAGCCTGGCATTTTATAATTGTAAAGCACTGCTGGAGCTCTGCTTTGGGGCAGATCTTACGGGGGTGGGAAGCGATGTGTTTATGAACTGCAGAAAGCTTCAAACCTTCCGGGTATCCGGAGACATTCAGGAGCCCACAGGTCTGAAACAGCTTCTGGCACAGAGAATGGACGGTATGGATGTCTTTTTTGAAAAAAACGGCAGCATCAACGGCAGGCTGTTTTATCCGGGATATGAGGAGTATCATGACGAGATAGGACCAGCACATATTTTTGCAATGAGTATCCGTGGAGAGGGATTTCGGGCAAGACAGTGCTTCCGGGATGGGATCGTATCTCTGAGGGATTACGATGATATTTTTGAAATAGCTTGTGCGGAGGAAAGTGAGAGAACCTTATGCCGGATGGCGGGAAGCCGCATAGCTTACCCGGCGGGACTGGAAGAGACGGCACGAATCCGTTACGAAACGTACCTTTTAGGACACCAGAAGGCATTGGCGGAGCTTATCGTGGAGGAACGGCATATCGACATGATAGATTATTTTGTGCAGCACCATCTCCTTCTGACGGAAGGGATCGGTCATGCAGCCCGGAGAGCATCTGCCATGGAATGGGTGCAGGGGACGGCTGCTATCTTGAAGATTCAAAAGGAGCAAAACGGGGAAAATACAGGAGCTGACCGTTACGCATTTGACGAATGGCAGGAATAAAAAGGGGTAAACCATGAAAAAACATATCATGACAGAGACCGAGTGGGAGGCAGAAATGGCACAAAAGGTGCTTTCCTATACGAAAGATGCTCTTTTTGTAGATTTTCGTCATATGGGAAGGGCGTTTCAGATCATGACGTCTCAGGCGGACGCACAGATCATTACTCTGGCGGTGGATGGAGAAGTCCTTCATTATTCTTCGGAGCAACTGATCCGTTTATTCCGGAACAACGAAAAATATCTGAACAGGCTTTATCTGCACGGAATCCTGCATTGTCTGTTTCAGCATCTGTGGATCGGTGGGCAGAGGAATCGGAGAATGTGGCATATTGCCTGTGATATTGCGGTGGAGTATGTGATCGATCATCTAAAAAAGCCGTCGGTGCAGCGGATCCTTGGCTGGCTCCGGGAACAAACCTACCGGGAGCTGGAGCAATATGGAAAGGGGATTTCTGCGGCAGTGATCTACCGATGGCTTCAGAGTAAGGACCTACAGGAGCTGGAAAAGCTGGGACAGGAGTTTTTTGCGGATGATCACCGCTACTGGCCGAAGGAACAAAAGGGGCAGCAGATGCCATCTCCGGTGAGGAAGAAGTGGCAGCAGGCATCACATCAGATCTCACTGGAACAGAAAAGAAACGGGACTGACCGGGAGAAGGGACAGAGACTTTTTGGTCAGCAGATGAAGGCCGGACAGCAGAGAAGAACCTACCGGGATTTTTTGAAAAAGTTTGCGGTTTTCAGGGAGGAGATGCATCTGGATCCGGAGGAATTTGATCTGGGTTACTATACGTATGGCTTACAGTTGTATGGCAGCCTGCCGCTGATAGAGCCGTTAGAGAGCAGTGAAGTACAAAAGATCCGGGATTTTGTGGTTGTGGTAGATACCAGCTACTCCACCAGCGGGGAACTGGTGCAGGGGTTTTTGCAGGAGACCTTTGACATACTGACCGGACAGAACAGTTTTTTCCGGCGGTCCAGAGTCTGGATCCTGCAGTGTGATGAAATGGTTCAGAAGGAGGACTGCATCACCTCTCCGGAGGAGCTCGCCCGTCTGTTTGATCGTTTCGAGATCTGCGGGGGTGGTGGAACAGACTTTCGTCCGGCGTTTACCAGAGTACAGCAGATGTTAGAAGAGGGAATGTTTCATGAATTGTGCGGTCTTCTTTATTTTACGGATGGCAAAGGAATCTATCCCGGACAGAAACCGCCTTATAAAACGGCATTTTTATTTCTGGAGGATTATGAGGAACAAAAAGTGCCGGCATGGGCGATGCGGATGAAGGTGGACGAGGGACAATGGAAGAATGGAGAACAGCATGAATATTAAAGAGGCAAAAAATGAGATAAAAAATACAGTACAGGCATATCTGGGAAAGGATGACAAGGGAGATTATAAAATTCCTCCGGTGCGGCAGAGACCGGTTCTTTTAATGGGACCTCCGGGGATTGGAAAGACCCAGATCATGGAACAGATCGCACGGGAGTGCAAAGTTGCATTAGTAGCGTATAACATCACTCATCATACCAGGCAGAGTGCGGTGGGACTTCCTTTTATCCGGGAGGCTTCCTATGGGGGAAAGACATATTCTGTCACGGAATATACCATGAGTGAGATCATTGCCAGTGTATACCGACGGATGGAGGAGACCGGGCTGAAGGAGGGGATCCTGTTTGTGGACGAGATCAACTGCGTATCGGAAACGCTGGCACCTGCTATGCTGCAGTTCCTGCAGGGAAAGATGTTTGGCAACCGGAAGATCCCGGAGGGATGGGTGATCGTGGCAGCAGGCAATCCGCCGGAATATAACAAGTCCGTGCGGGAGTTTGATATGGTGACACTGGACCGGGTGCGCCGCATGGATGTGGAGGCCGATTACGGTGTGTGGAAGGAATACGCCAGAGAACAGAGGATCCATGGGGCACTGTTAAGCTATCTGGAGCTGCGCCCAAAGAATTTTTACCGGGTGGAGGCCGATGTGGACGGGCTGCAGTTTGTGACTGCCAGAGGCTGGGAGGATTTAAGCCAGCTGCTATATGCTTATGAGGAGCTTAATATTCCGGTCGGGGAAGAAATCGTTTATGAGTTTCTGCGTCACAGGGATGTGGCAGAGGATGTGGCAGCTTATCTGGAGCTTTACCGCAAGTATCAGGATGATTACGCAATTCCGGATATCCTGGCTGGAAATGTCCGCACGGAGGTGTATACCCGGTTATTTCAGGCGGACTTTGACGAGCGGGTCAGTGTCGTGTCTCTTCTGACAGATGGTGTCAGGGAGGTTCTGGGCAGAGTCTGCCGGCAGAAAGCAAAAACGGACCGATGGTATGACTATTTAAGGGAATATCAGCATACGCTTAAGGAGAAGGGCAATGGGACGGCATCGCCGGCTCAGATGTACCGGCAGCTTCTGGGGCAGATGGAGACTCAGATCCGACAGGCAGAAAAAGCGGAGTGGGAGGACAAAAAGTCACTGCGGGAGCGGGAAGCTTTGAAAAGGGAGATGGCAGAGTTTGTTCCTGCGGCAGCAGATCCCAGGGAAGCCTTCGGAGAGGCAAAGGCGGGATTTGAGCAATGCAGAAAATGTCTGGAGCAGATGGAGGAGAACGGCAAAGCTGTCGTGGAAGCTGCCTTTGATTTTATGGAAAATGCCTTTGGAAACGGGCAGGAAATGATATTATTCGTGACGGAGCTGACGCTGATGACAGAGGCAGTGCAGTTTTTTGCACAGAATCCGTGCGAACGGTATCTGCAGTATAATCAGGAGCTTTTGATCGGTACCAGAAGGCGGGAATTGCTGGATGAATTAAATCAATAGAGATGAATTCCGTGACTGGACGAAACAGGAAAGTTATGTTATAATTTTGCAATATGGGTCTTGTTTCCATAGGAGAGAGGGGGACGAAATGACACGACAGGAGGAACGCATCCGGGCAAGGCGGCGTCAGAGGCGCAGGCAGGCAAGGCTTGTCCGCCGTGTCATACTTGCAATATGTCTGCTGATCATCCTGATCCTATGCATATACGGACATCATAATCACAAGCGGGCACTGACGCTGGAAGGACAGATCAACAAGCTGGAACAGCAGTTAAAGCAGAATAGGTCTGACCGTAAGGATCTTCAACAGCAGATAGAGGATCTTCAGAAGCAGCTGGAGGATACCAGGAAACAACTCCAAAAAAAGGAAGCGGCCGTTTATGATGATCCAGATAAGCCCAATGTCTATCTGACCTTTGATGATGGTCCGAGTGTCAATACAGATACGATTCTGGATACACTTGCGGCGGAGAATATCCGTGCTACTTTTTTCTGCATTGCCCAGAAAGGGGAGGCCAACGAGAAGAGATATCAGAGGATTGTCAGTGAGGGACACACTTTGGGAATGCATTCATATACCCATAGTTACAGTACGGTGTATGCGGATCTGGCTTCTTTTCAGAAGGATGTCACAGGGATCAGTGATTATCTGTATCAGATAACAGGAGTGAGACCGGAATATTACCGTTTCCCAGGAGGAAGCAGTAACACGGTCAGCAAGGTATCTATGAAGGAATGTATCCGGTATCTGAATCAGAGTGGATTGACATATTTTGACTGGAATGCACAAAACGATGATGCAACAGGAAAGGACTATACGGCTTCCCAACTGGTGGATCATGCGATGAGAAGTGTCAGGGCAGCAGGCAGTAATGTTGTTTTGCTGATGCATGATGAGCAGACAAAGACAGCCACGGCACAGTCTTTACCAAAGCTGATCAAACAGCTTAGAGATGCCGGTTATGATATATTGCCGATTACAGATAAGACGCCTCTGGTGCAGCATGTATCCAGGGATTCTGTGAGCTGACAACAGAAAAGCCGGAAACTGTTATGATCCAGATATGGATGGTAACAGAGGATGGGATGAAGAACAAGAAGACAATGTGGAAAGATTTTGTACAAAGATTTGTGTCTGCGGCGTGAGCCGGCAGGTCACAGGAAAGGCATGGTTTATAAGATGAGTGAATTTGAAGATGCAAATGTAGATAAGGACATACTCAGTCAGATCTTTGGTGATGATATGGCTGATGAGACCAGGACAGAAAAGGCGGACGACAGTCTGTTTGCAGACAGTGCTGCAGATGAAGGAGTTGAGGAACTGGTTGTTCCGGAACAGGAGAGTCCGGCTGTGGAGGAAACGACACAGGAGGAAGAGCTTTCTGTAGAGGATATTCTGAAGGCAGCCAAAGAGGAAGCAGAGCCGGAGCCGGTAGAGGAGGAGTTATCCGTAGAGGATATTCTGAATGCGGCAAAGGAGGAAGCTCCTGTAGAGGAGAGCCAGCCGGAGGTGAAGGCAGCACAGGTTGATACCGATGACGATGATGTGACAGTGATCACCCGGGGAACGACCATTAACGGCGGCATTTCTTCCGAGGGATCTCTGGAGGTGATGGGTACTATCACCGGTGATGTGGACTGTCTGGGCAGAGTTTCCGTATATGGTACGATTTCCGGTAATGTGTCTGCTGCTGATGTATTGGTGCAGACGAAACGTCTGGAGGGCAATATCAAGAGTGAGGGTGCCGTAGAAGTGGCCGGTGGTACGGTAGTCATTGGTGATATCGAGGGTACTTCCGCAACGGTTGCCGGTGCAGTCAAGGGAAATATTGATGTCAACGGACCGGTGATTGTAGATTCTACAGCAATCGTACAGGGAAGCATCAAGGCAAAATCCATTCAGGTCAATACGGGTGCTGTTGTAGACGGATACTGCTCATTGAACTATGCAGGTGTGAATCTGGATGAGTTTTTTGAAGATAAATAATATGGGGATGGACAAAGACTATGGCAAAGTATAAGAGAGTGTTATTAAAATTAAGTGGTGAAGCCCTTGCCGGTCCCAATAAGACCGGATTTGATGAGGCAACCTGTCTTGAGATTGCCAGACAGGTCAAAGAGCTTGTGGATCAGGGAATCCAGATCGGCGTTGTAACAGGTGGTGGTAATTTCTGGAGAGGACGCACCAGCAAAAACATCGACCGTACCAAGGCAGATCAGATCGGTACGCTTGCTACTGTAATGAACTGCATTTATGTTTCCGAAATATTCCGTTCTGTCGGGATTCAGACTGCCGTGCTGACACCGTTTGCCTGCAGTTCCTTTACCGAGCTTTTCTCAAAGGATCTGGCAGTGAAGTATATGGAGCAGGGAGTTGTGACATTCTTTGCCGGTGGTACCGGTCATCCGTACTTCTCAACAGATACCGCTCTTGTATTGAGAGCAGTGGAGATGGAAGCGGATATTATTCTGTCCGGTAAGTCGATTGACGGTGTGTACGATTCCGATCCGGCAGTCAATCCGGATGCCAAAAAGTATGATGAGATCGATATCAATGAGGTCATCAATCAGAGACTTGGTGTCATTGATCTGGCGGCAGCTGTTCTGTGCATGGAAAATCATATGCCGATGATGATCTTTGGCTTAAATGAGGCAGACAGTATCGTTAATACAGTACAGGGAACCACTCATGGCACCCTTGTAAAAGCATAATTAAATGGAGGATTACAATGAGCGTGGAATTAAAACAGTACGAGGACAAAATGAACAAGACACTGGACAGTCTGTCCGGTGAGTATACAACGATACGTGCAGGACGTGCCAATCCGCATGTGCTGGACAAGATCACCGTGGATTATTATGGTACACAGTCTAATCTGCAGAGTGTCGCCAATATTTCTGTATCAGAGGCACGTACTCTGGTGATCCAGCCATGGGAGGCGAGTCTGATCAAGGAGATTGAGAAAGCGATTATGACATCAGATCTCGGACTGACACCAAACAATGATGGTAAGGCAATCCGCCTGACCTTTCCGGAGCTTACTGAGGAGCGTCGTAAGGAGTTGGTAAAGGATGTCCGCAAGAAGGGTGAAAATGCAAAAGTAGCCATCCGGAATATCCGCCGTGATGCCAACGATGCGATCAAGAAGGAGCAGAAGGCCAATGAGATCTCCGAGGATGAGGAGAAGACATTGCAGGATGATATTCAGAAGCTCACAGATACCTATATCAAAAAGGTAGATGGCATGGTTGAGGATAAGTCAAAGGAAATTATGACAGTATAAGAACTTTCAGCAGGGATAGGCGGTTGTCTGTCCCTGTATTTTCTAAATTTACAAATTTACGCAGGGTTGTATTATGACGTAGATAACAAGGGAAAGGATCAAGAGTCTTATGGGAGAGAACAAAAAAGCAGTGCCAAGACATGTGGCGATCATATTGGATGGAAACGGCAGATGGGCCAAAAAGCGTATGCTTCCAAGAAATGCAGGTCATGCTGCCGGCAGCAAAAACGTGGAAAAGATCTGTGAGGCAGCATGGAATATGGGAATTGAGTATGTGACCATGTATGCATTTTCCACAGAAAACTGGTCCAGACCACAGGAGGAAGTAGATGCCCTGATGAAGCTTCTTCACAGTTATCTGAAGGATTGTATTAAGACAAGCAAAAAGAACAATATGCAGGTGCGTGTGATCGGTGATATCAGCCGCCTGGAGCCGGATCTGCAGGCAAAGATCAAAGAGCTGGAAGAGGTTTCCGCAAGCAATACCGGACTTCATTTTCAGGTAGCGCTTAATTATGGTGGCAGGGATGAACTGCGCAGAGCAGTACATAATATGGTACAGGATGCCGAGAATGGTTCGCTTCATGCCGAGGATGTTACAGAGGAAAGAATTGCTTCCTATCTGGACACCGATGGCATCCCGGATCCGGATCTTATGATCCGTACCAGTGGGGAGCAGAGATTATCCAATTATCTGCTATGGCAGCTTGCATATGCGGAGTTTTATTTTACGGACACTCTGTGGCCGGATTTCAACAAAAAAGAGCTGGAAAAGGCAGTTGAGTTTTTCCAGTCGAGAGACAGACGATTCGGAGGAATCTAGTGTGATCGGAAAGGTGAGGTATTTGTAATGTTTTGGACAAGATTGGCAAGCGGGATCGTGCTGGTAGCGATCACCATAGCACTGATGGTAAACGGCGGATGGCCGTTATTCTGGGTAGTGACAGTGATTTCACTGATCGGATTATTTGAGCTTTACCGTGCAGCGGGACTTCAAAAGACTCCTCCCGCAGTGATCGGGTATATTTCCAGTGTGATTCTGGATATTCTCATATTAGACAGTTATTACGAATATTTAATATTATGGCTGATCCTTACGCTGATGGTGATGATGGCATGCTACGTGATCGCATATCCCAAGTATCATTCCGATCAGATGACTCTGCTGTTTTTTGGACTTGTCTATGTGACTCTGATGATGTCCTTTCTCTTTAAGGTACGTTATCTGGAGGGCGGTATCCTGACAGTATGGCTGATCTTTGTGGCTTCCTGGGGATCCGATACCTGTGCGTATTGTGCCGGAAAGCTGCTTGGAAAGCATAAGCTGCCATCCAAGCTGAGCCCGAATAAGACCATTGAGGGATGTCTGGGAGGTATTATCGGTGCAGCACTGATCGGTTTTCTGTTTGCACTGGCATTTTATCGTCAGGAGACAGAGTTCTGGTGGCAGTTTGCCCTGATCGGGGGTGTTGGTTCCGTGATCTCCCAGATTGGAGATCTGACCGCATCAGCGATCAAGCGTAATTATGATATTAAGGATTATGGAAAGCTGATACCGGGTCATGGTGGCATTCTGGACCGCTTTGACAGCATTATATTTACGGCACCTTTAGTTTATCTGCTGGCGATCCTGCTGTAGATAGTACAAACGGGATCAGAGGGATTACAAATTAAACTTATTTATATAGTGAGATAAGGGACTTATTTACAATGGGAGGATCCAAGTGAGACATTTAGCAATTTTGGGCTCTACAGGTTCCATTGGAACACAGACGCTGGAGGTTGTAGAGAATAACGAGGATATGAAAGTGGTGGCACTGGCTGCCGGAAGTAATATTGATCTGGTGGAGCAGCAGATCCGCAAGTTCCATCCGGAGGTGGTATGTATCTACCGGGAGGAGAAGGCGAGAGAGCTGGCACGCAGAGTGGCAGATGAAAATGTATCGGTGCTTTATGGCATGGATGGACTGATCGCCTGTGCAACCGTGTCATCGGCAGATGTAGTGGTAGCTGCTGTGGTAGGGATGATCGGAATCCGTCCGGTGATCGAAGCGATCAAAAACGGCAAGGACATTGCCTTTGCCAATAAGGAGACGCTGGTTACGGCTGGTCATATTATCATGCCGATGATCAAACAGCATCAGGTGCTTCTGACACCGGTAGACAGTGAGCATGCAGCAATCTTTCAGTGCCTGAACGGAGAGCATCATAGCGAGATCAGTAAGATCCTGCTGACCGCATCCGGCGGACCGTTCCGTGGAAAGAAGCGGGAGGAGCTTGCAAACGTAACTGTGGAGGATGCACTAAATCATCCCAACTGGTCTATGGGCCGTAAGATCACGATTGATTCCTCAACCATGGTCAACAAGGGACTGGAGGTCATGGAAGCCCGCTGGCTGTTTGATGTGGACTATGATCATATCCAGGTGGTGATCCAGCCGCAGAGTGTGATCCATTCTATGGTAGAGTTTGTGGATGGAGCCGTGATGGCACAGCTTGGAACACCGGATATGAAGCTTCCGATCCAGTATGCACTGACATATCCCCAGAGAAGAAATCTGCCGGGAGAGCGTCTTGACTTTTCAAAGCTTACGGATATTACCTTTGAAAAACCGGATCCGGAAACCTTCCGTGGTCTCGCACTGGCATATGAGGCAGGACGTCAGGGAGGCAGTATGCCGACGGTGTTTAATGCTGCCAATGAGAAAGCAGTTGCCTTGTTTTTAGATCGAAAGATCGGTTACCTGGATATTCCTGAGATCATTGAGAAATGTATGAATGATCATCATAAGATTACCAATCCGTCACTGGAGGAAATCCTTGCAGTGGAGGCAGAGGTATATGCAAAAATCGATGAGACAATTGCGTGAATGCAGTGTAATGAGTGAAAAGGCTCATTTGATGAGTAGAGATCATATGCAAATAAAGAGAAGAGAGAAGAAAGGCTGGTTGTAGGAATGAATATTGTTGCGGCATTGTTAATATTTACCGTTATCGTGGTGGTTCATGAGTTCGGACATTTTCTGCTGGCAAAGAAAAACGGAGTGGAGGTTACGGAGTTTTCGGTTGGAATGGGACCGAGGATCATCACTTTCTGCAAGACAGAGAAAGGAATGACCTGCAAGCTGTTTTGCAGCCAGAAGATGTTTGAGGAGAGAGAGGACTGGGCTCATATCACGAAATATTCCTGGAAACTGTTTCCGATTGGCGGATCCTGCGCGATGGTGGGAGAGGATACAGAGGATGACTCGGAAGGATCATTTAACAGTAAGGGCGTATGGGCCAGATTTTCTGTGATTTTTGCGGGACCGTTTTTTAACTTTATTCTTGCATTTGTATTTTCAATCATTATTCTGGGAAATGCCGGAATTGATATGCCGGAAGTAGTCCAGGTGCTGCCGGGACAGCCGGGAGAGGCTGCCGGAGTACAGGAAGGCGATATGGTTAAAAGCATTAACGGCCATAAGATTTCCATTGGAAGGGAGATTACCACATATCTGCAGCTTCATCCGCTGACAGATGATACCATAAAGGTAACTGTGGAACGGGATGGCAAAGACAAGACACTTTCCATTGCTCCGGATTATAAGACATATCTGTTTGGATTTGGCTATCCATCCGAGGAAAAGTCAAAGGCAGAGATTTCCAACGTCACAGATGACGGAGCGTTCAAAAAAGCCGGAATTCAGGAAAAGGATGTGATTCTGGAGGTTAATGGAACAAAGATATCAAACAGCGGTGAGCTGAGCCGTGTGATGGAGCAAAATAAAGACGGTAAAGCAGTGACGTTTGTGGTGGACCGGAAAGGAACCGAGAAAACATTCCAGGTAACACCAAAGCCGTACGAGGGGAAGACGCTGGGCTTTGTGGCATCCAGGAATGAAAAGAAGGGACCTGCAGCGGTTCTGAAATACAGCGTGATCGAGGTGAAATACTGGATCGAGACTACTGTGGCGAGTCTGGGACAGCTTGTGCGGGGAAAAGTATCCCGCAATGATGTATCCGGTGTGGTTGGTATTGTGGATGCCGTAGGCGGTGTGATCGATCAGAGTGTAGAGTATGGTATGAAGGCGGTCATTATCAATATGCTTTATATGTCGGTGCTTTTAAGTGCAAACCTGGGAGTAATGAACCTTCTGCCATTGCCGGCACTGGACGGTGGAAGACTTGTATTTATTCTGATCGAAGCCGTCCGGGGCAAACCAGTGGATCGGGAAAAGGAAGGATTTGTTCATATTATTGGATTCTTTCTGCTGATGATCCTGATGGTGCTGATCATGTTTAACGATATCTGGAAGATTATACATTAATAGGGAAAGGTGTGGTGAAAATGTATAGAGATCATACAAAGGTAGTTCATATTGGAGACGTAGCCATCGGTGGAGGAAACCCGGTGGCGATCCAGTCCATGACCAATACAAAGACAGAGGATGTTGCAGCAACGGTAGCCCAGATTCACAGCTTGGAGGATCTGGGCTGTGATATCATCCGGTGTGCTGTGCCAACGATGGAGGCGGCAGAGGCATTGGAGCAGATCAGGAAGCAGATCCATATTCCTCTGGTGGCGGATATTCATTTTGACTACAGGCTGGCAATCGCGGCCATGGAGCATGGAGCAGACAAGATCCGTATCAATCCGGGAAATATCGGGGATAACGATCGTGTCCGTGCCGTGGTGGATGTGGCGAAGGAACGTAATATTCCGATCCGTGTGGGTGTCAACAGCGGTTCCCTGGAAAAGGAGTACATACAGGAGTACGGTGGTGTGACCGCAGAGGGAATTGTACGAAGTGCTCTTGGCAAGGTGAAACTGATCGAGGATATGGGATATGACAATCTGGTGATCAGTATCAAGTCATCGGATGTATTAATGTGCATCAAGGCACACGAACTGATCGCACAGAAGACAAATTATCCACTTCACGTGGGGATTACAGAGTCCGGAACCGTTCTGTCCGGCAATATCAAGTCAGCCATTGGTCTGGGAAATATCCTGTATCAGGGCATTGGTGATACGATCCGTGTCTCTCTGACGGGAGATCCACGGGAGGAGATCCGTTCTGCACGTCTGATCCTTCGGACGCTGGGACTTCGTAAGGGTGGTGTGACAGTGGTATCATGCCCTACATGCGGCAGAACCCAGATCGATCTGATCGGACTGGCAGGAAAGGTAGAGGATATGGTCCGTGACATGGATCTGGATGTAAAGGTTGCAGTGATGGGCTGTGTTGTCAACGGACCGGGTGAGGCAAGAGAAGCAGATATCGGCATTGCAGGAGGCAAAGGAGAAGGTCTTCTGATCAAAAAGGGAGAGGTTATCAGGAAACTTCCGGAAGATCAGCTTTTGAATGCACTCCATGATGAATTAGTCCGGATGCAGGAAGCCAGAGAAAAATAATACCGTTTTGCCACAGGGCGGCGGTGTTGTGGTGAAAGATAGAACGGTATGAGGTGATAAGGAATGGAACAGTCGTTATTGGATACATTTGAAGGACTAAAAATGACGGATCGTCAGAAGAATTTATTTTCTGACGTTATGGTGAACCGGATCCGGGTGTTTCGTCAAAAAAAGCTGATGTGTGTCGATTTAAAGAGCAGCCATATTATTCCTTATCGCGAGATTCGTCTGGTGCGTCATAATCTGGAGGCGGTCATGGGACCGGTGGGATTTTCCGTCAGAGTCGATGACAGCTATGATCTGTCGCAGCAGTATCGTCCGGAGGATTTCTGGAAGGAATATCAGGATAGTATCATGGAGATTCTCAAAGAGGACAATATTCTGGATTTTAATATCCTTTACAGAGGTCAGACAGAGATGAGTGGTGCGGTGCTGACGATAAGCTGTGAAGATGATTCCATGTACCGTGCAAGACAGGACAGGCTTGTTGCGAAACTGAAGGAAATTTTTGCGTATAAAGCCGGGTTTGATATTGATGTAAAGATCAATTATACGCAGGCATCTTCTCTTAAGACACCTTCCCAGGAATATGAATATGTGCGTCTGGAGCACCGGCCGGCACCAAAGCCTGCAGCCGGGGCTGATGGAAATGGTGTAGCCGGAGCACAGGAGCATAATTCTGAGGTGCCGTGGGATGATGGAACAGCCATGGACGGACAGAAAAAGAAGACAGATACCAACAGAGCCGATGAGGAGGCTGCGGCAGCTGCTGCCAGTGCGGCGATGCAGGCGGGACAGGATAATGTACCGGGCACACAGCAGAAGACAGCAGTGGCAGAAAACAGCAGCGGCTCCAAGGGGCGCGGGAACGCTGGCACCAATAACGGTGGCGGCAGCTCCGGAAACAGTGGCGGTTATGGAAATGGCGGATATGGCGGCCGGGACAGCTGGAAGAAAAAGGGAGGCTACCGCGGCAACATCGATGAGGAATGCTTCTATGGCAGAAACTGCGAGGGAGACCATATCAGGATCGTGGACATTCAGGATGAGATGGACGAAGTTGTGATCGAAGGAATGATCACCGGTGTGGAGGCAAAAGAGCTTCGCAGTGGCAAGATTCTTCTGATGTTTAATATTACAGATTTTACAGATACAATTTCGGTAAAGATCTTTATGCAGCCGGAGCAGCATGCAGAGATTGAGGACAGCGGTAAGATCAAGAAAAATGAATTTGTGATTGTAAAGGGAATGCCTCTCCGAGATAAATTCAGCCATGAGATCAGCATAGGATCGGTGCGGGGGATGAAACCGGGGCACGATACCAGAGTTTACCGTATGGATCATTATGAGGGCAGAAAGCGCGTGGAGCTTCATGCCCATACACAAATGAGTGAGATGGATTCCGTGATGGATATCAAGGCATATGTAAAAACTGCCTTGAAGTGGGGGCACAAGGCAATCGCCATTACCGATCATGGTGTGGTTCAGTCTTTCCCGGATGCCGATCACGCCTTAAAGCCGGATGACGACCTGAAGCTGATCTATGGTGTGGAGGCGTATCTGGTAGATGATCTGATCGAAACGGTGGAAAATGACAGAGGACAGGATTTAAGTGCACCGTTTGTAGTATTTGATCTGGAGACAACAGGCATCGGAGCCAGGAATAACGAGATCATCGAGATCGGTGCGGTCAAGGTCGTGGATCAGACCATTGTGGATCGTTACAGTGTCTTTGTGGATCCTCAGAGACCGATCCCGTATAAGATCGAACAGCTGACTGGGATCAATGACAGCATGGTGCATGGGGCAAAGCTGATCACGGAGATCCTGCCGGAGTTTTTGGAGTTTTGTAAGGGCTGTGTAATGGTAGCTCATAATGCATCCTTTGATATGGGATTTATCCATCAGAAATCAAAAGATCAGGGACTTGATTCTGATTTTACCGTGGTGGATACCGTATCCATGTCGAGAGCACTTCTGCCTCATCTGGGAAAGCATACGCTGGATCATGTGGCAAAGGAGTTAGGTGTCTCTCTGGAGAACCATCATCGTGCCGTGGAGGATGCTGAGGCGACAGCGGAGATTTTCCTACGTTTGTGCAAGAGATTGGAGGAGAAGGGCATCACCACCCTGACACAGCTCAATGAATTTGGCAGACCGACGGAAGAGGTGATCCGGAAGCTTCCTTCGTATCATGCGATCATTCTGGCAAAAAATGAGATTGGCCGTGTCAATCTGTACCGCCTCGTTTCCGAGTCCCATTTAAAGTATTTTAACCGCCGGCCGAAGCTGCCAAAGAGTCTTTATCTGAAATATAAGGAAGGACTGATCATGGGTTCTGCCTGCGAAGCAGGGGAGCTTTACCGGGGAATTCTGGAGGGCAAGACGGATGAGGAGATCGACCGTCTGGTGCGGTTCTATGATTATCTGGAGATCCAGCCTCTGGGCAATGACGAGTTTATGATCCGGGATAATGACAGATATCCACAGATACAGGATGAAAATGACCTGATGGAGATCAACCGCCGGATCGTGGCATTGGGAGAGGAGTATCATAAACCGGTTGTGGCAACCTGTGATGTGCATTTCCTGAATCCGGAGGATGAAGTATACCGCCGGATCATTATGGCGGGTAAGGGGTTCTCTGATGCAGATCAGCAGGCACCTCTTTTTTACCGGACCACCGAGGAGATGCTGTCCGAGTTTCAGTATCTTGGTGCCGCCAAAGCGGAGGAGGTCGTGATCACTAATACAAACCTGATCGCCGATATGATTGACTATATTCATCCGTGCAGTCCGAGAAAATGTCCGCCGGAGATTGAAAACTCCGATCAGGATCTGAGAGACATCTGCTACAATAAGGCACATTCCATGTATGGAGAGGATCTGCCGGAGATCGTAACGGAGCGTCTGGAGCGTGAGTTAAACTCCATTATCAGCAATGGATACGCCGTAATGTATATTATCGCCCAGAAGCTTGTGTGGAAGTCAGTGGAGGATGGATATCTGGTAGGTTCCCGTGGATCAGTCGGATCTTCCTTTGTTGCGACCATGGCGGGGATCAGTGAGATCAATCCACTGCCGGCACATTATTATTGTGGCAAATGTCATTATTATGATTTTGATTCCGATGAGGTAAGGGCTTATGCCGGTTCCTCTGCCTGCGATATGCCGGACAAGAAATGCCCGGTGTGCGGAGAAATGCTGTTAAAGGATGGTCACGATATTCCGTTTGAAACATTCCTGGGCTTTAAGGGAAATAAAGAGCCGGATATCGACCTGAACTTCTCCAGTGAATATCAGAGTAATGCCCACGACTATACCGAGGTTATCTTTGGAGCGGGACAGACCTTCCGTGCCGGAACCGTAGGTACTATGGCGGAGAAAACAGCCTTTGGATATGTAAAGAAGTATTATGAGGAGCACGGAGAATCCAAGAGAACGGCAGAGATCGAGCGGATCGCCAGTGGCTGCGTTGGGGTGCGGCGCTCCACAGGACAGCATCCCGGCGGTATCGTTGTTCTTCCGGTAGGAGAGGAGATTTACACCTTCACGCCGGTGCAGCATCCTGCCAATGATATGAAGACAAGAACCATTACGACTCATTTCGATTACCATAAGATTGATTCGAATCTGTTGAAGCTGGATATCTTAGGGCATCAGGATCCAACCATGATACGAATGCTGGAGGATCTGACGGATGTGGATGCGGCTGCGATCCGTATGGATGATCAGGATGTGTTGTCCCTGTTTGAGTCGCCGCGGGCACTTGGCATCAAACCGGAGGACATCGGGGGCTGCAAGCTGGGAAGTCTGGGACTTCCGGAGCTAGGTACCCATTTCGTTATGAACATGCTGGAGCAGACGAAACCAAAGAGTTTTTCGGATCTGGTCCGTATCTCCGGTCTGTCCCATGGAACCAATGTATGGCAGGACAATGCAGAGTACTTTATCTCACAGGGATATTGTACTCTGTCTACGGCAATCTGTACCCGTGATGATATTATGACATATCTGATCCGGATGGGGGTCGAGAATGAGCGTTCCTTCAAGATCATGGAGAGTGTACGAAAGGGAAAGGGACTGGATGACAGTATGATCGCGGATATGAAGGCATGTGATGTGCCGGACTGGTATATTGAGTCCTGCCAGCGGATCAAGTACATGTTCCCGAAAGCTCATGCGGCCGCCTATATTATGATGGCGATGCGTGTCGCGTGGTTTAAGGTACACAGACCTCTTGCTTATTATGCAGCATATTTCAGTATTCGTGCGACGGCATTTAACTATGAGCTGATGTGTCTGGGAAAGGAGCGGCTGGAGTATTATATGGCAGATTACAACAAGCGTTCCGACAGCCTGACGGATAAAGAGAAGTCCACATTGGAGGATATGAAGATCGTGCAGGAAATGTATGCCCGCGGCTTTGATTTTGTTAAGATTGATCTGTACCAGTCAAAGGCGACCCGTTTCCAGATTGTTGACGGCAAGCTGATGCCGTCCTTCTCCTCGATTGACGGACTGGGAAATGTCGCAGCGGAGATGATCGAGGCAGAGGCACAGAAGGGAAAGTTTCTGTCAAGAGAGGACTTCAAGAACCGCTGTAAAGTCAGTGCCACGACAGTAGATACCATGGCAGAGCTGGGACTTCTGGGGGATATGCCACATACAAATCAGATGTCATTGCTGGATTTTATCTAAATTATGAGTCCTAAAGGGTTCATATTAGGAGTTTCTTCGAAACTCCGCTATGCGATAAATTTCAAAAGGATGGTTACACGATTGTGCAGCCATCCTTTTGAAGTTTTAGAATATGATGTTGTACGGATTTATTCTTCTGTCTCGCCGGTCATTGGTTCGAAGGTGCGGCGGGCTTTCTGTTCCTTCTTACGCTGGTTTGCGTTGCGGATCGCCTCCTGACGGAAGTAATCTTGTGCACAGAGTTTCTTTTTGCCCCGGAGATCCTGTTTCTTGTAAGTGCCGTCCGGCTGCATGATATGGGCTTTTAAAGTGTCCTGCAGCTGGATATCCAGAATGTGGATGACCTCCTGCTTCAGGGTTTCATCCTCTACCGGGAAGAGGATCTCTACTCGTTTGTCAAGGTTTCTCGGCATCCAGTCGGCACTTCCCATATAGACCTCCTCATGGCCGTTATTATGGAAATAGAAGATACGGCTGTGTTCCAGAAAATCACCGACAATAGAACGGACATGGATGTTTTCGCTGACGCCTGGGATGCCTGTTTTGAGACAGCAGATGCCGCGGACTACCAGCTCAATCTGAACTCCGGCAGCAGAAGCCTCATAAAGGGATGCAATGATCTTGGCATCACACAGGGAATTCATCTTTGCTTTAATGAATGCCTTTTTGCCTGCTTTGGCAAAATCTGTTTCCCGGCGGATCATTTCCGTAAAGCGGTCACGCAGCCACAGAGGAGCTACGGCCAGTTTATTCCAGACAGCAGGCTCCGAGTAACCGGAAAGCATGTTAAAGACAGCGGTGGCATCCTCGCCAATGGCTTTATTGCAGGTGAGAAGTCCCATATCTGTATAAAGCTTTGCTGTACTATCATTGTAGTTACCTGTGCCCAGATGGACATAACGGCGGATGCCGTCTTCCTCCCGGCGGACCACAAGGGTGATCTTGCTGTGGGTCTTTAAACCAACCAGTCCATAGATAACGTGACAGCCGGCCTGTTCCAGCTTTCTTGCCCAGATAATATTGTTTTCCTCGTCAAAACGTGCCTTCAGCTCCACAAGAACCGTAACCTGCTTGCCGTTTTCAGCAGCCGCTGCAAGAGAGGCGATGATCGGAGAGTGGCTGCTGACACGGTAAAGTGTCTGTTTGATCGCAAGGACATCGGGATCTTTGGCCGCCTCCCGGACAAAATTTACCACCGGATCAAAGGTCTCATATGGGTGGTGCAGAAGGACATCGTGATCCCGGATCTGAGCGAACAGGTTATCTTCGCTGTTCAGCCATTTTGGCTGCTGCGGTGTATATTTCGGAACTTTTAATTCATCATAGCCCTCCATGCTGGAAAGCTTCATCAGGAAGGTCAGATCCAGAGGACCGTTAATATGGAAAATATCCTCCTCCTTAATATGAAGCTCCTTTTTTAATACTTTTAAGAGCTTTTTGTCGATACCTGCCTCCACCTGCAGACGGATCGCCTCGCCCCACTGCCGGCGTTTGATCTGCTTTTCAATCTCCATCAGCAGATCCGCAGCCTCGTCCTCCTCAATAGTAAGATCAGCGTTTCGCATCACACGGTATGGAAAGGCACAGAGTACCTCATAATTTAGAAAAAGGCGGTGGATATTGCGCTCGATGATCTGTTCCAGCATGATATAGGTGCGGTCAAAGCCATCCTCGGAAGGGATCTCTACGACTCTTGGGAGACCGGAAGGAACCTGTACTGTAGCGAAATCAGTATCAGAAGCCCCCTCCTTTTTGGCACCGTTATGTGTAATATACAGCTCCCGGAAGTGGCCGTTCCCGGAAGCACCGGCAGTGGTGGTTTTCATTTTCAGAATGGCACCGATATTTAAGGAGCGGTTCCGGATCAGAGGAAATGGACGGGAGGAATCCACTGCCATTGGTGTCAGAACCGGATAAACCTCGGACTTAAAATAGTCGTCAACGAATTTTGCCTGCTTCTGGCTCAGATCCTCATAATGGGAGAGGATGGCGATCCCCTCCTTTTTCAGGGCAGGGATCAGGCTGTTGTTGTAGGTGCGGTACTGATCGTTCATAAAATCGTGCGTGACTTTGCTGATCTCCTCCAGCTGTTTTGCCGGGGTCATACCTGCAATGTCCTTTTTGTTGTACTCTGCGTGTACCATGTCCTTCAGGGAAGCCACACGCACCATGTAAAACTCATCTAAGTTTGATGCGGTGATGCTTAAGAATTTTAAGCGGTCCAGAAGGGGAATGGTTTTGTCCTGGGCTTCTCCGAGAATACGATAATCAAAGGAGAGCCAGCTTAATTCTCTATTATAAAAATATTCCGGTTTTAAATATGGTGATCTGCTCATGGTCTGCCTCCGTTCTTTGCTTTGTTGGATTCGGTATGTTTGTGTGTCATGGTTTTCTTCTGCTTCAGGATCGGCTGGATACCGAACACTTCCTCAAAAAAGTCGGAATGATTCTGAAAGATACCCTGCTCTAATGTGATGTCATATAAGGTGCTTCCTGTAATGGTCAGTACCTGACTGCGCAGGGAGGTTGTGATCGCTGTAAATTTCTGTTTGTGGCTGCGGTCCATGGCATCTGCCAGGCACAGGATGGCATTGATCTTTGCGATGCGGACGTAATCCTCTTTATCGAAGCTGTCCTGAAGCTGGCTGTATTCCGGAAAATAATCCCGGAGATAGCGCACGGCAGTGGCAACGATCATACGTTCCTTGTGGGAGATACCGATCAGCTCTGTGGACATGATGATCTTGTAGGAATTTTCTCCTACCTCCTTGAGGTTGATGTAACTGCCGCAGTTGTGAAGGATCACAGCGAGCTGCAGAAGAAGACGGTCGTGCCTTGTCATGTTCTGCTGGCGTTTTACGGCATCAAAGATCTTTAAGGCGGCGTTTTCCACATAATCGCCATGCTTTTTGCTGCAGCCGTACCGCTCTGCAATACTGCGGGCAGTGTGGATGATGTCCTCCAGAAAGCTGTGTGCCGGTGTGATTTTTTCCTTACGTTCGGCAAAGTCAGCGGCCATTCCCTCACAGAGTGTGATGCCGGAAAGCCACATCTGCTCAGCACCGGTCTCCTCAAAAATATTGTGGTAGATCATCGCCGTCGGTAGCAGCAGGGAAGCCTGATCCACCGAGGTATTTAACTCCTTTGCCAGATCCTCCGGATGCTGGGAAGAGATTGCTTCGTAGAACTCATCGTATTCCTGCCGGCTCACGGAATCCTTTTTGCGGCCGCGGCTGTCGGTAGGCTGTAAGTGTCCGAAATTGTGGACAGATAAATATTTTACAAAGGTTCTCAGCTGATTTCCCACGGCAATGATATTTTTGACCTTGTGATCCTTCAGATATTGCTCTGAAAAGGTATGCAGATCGTTGGAGATATATTCATATACCAGGTTCTGGTAATTGTCCGTATGCTTCTGCATATCCTGTAAAAACTCCTGGATACGGAGAGAGCCCAGCAGGATATTCTGGGTACAGATCAGATTGTTTTTGTCAAAGAGGGAAAGCTGCATACTGCCGCCACCCACATCCACCAGCAGCGTTCCCTTCTGGATCAGCCGGTGAAAGGAATTTTCCTGCAGGGCGATGGACTTATAGCACAGATAACGCTGCTCGGAGTTGCTCAAGATTTTGATCCGGAAACCTGTGCGTTGACGGACCTGATCCAGCACGATCAGATTATTGTCCGCTTCCCGGAGAGCACTGGTGCTGGCAATCATATAATCAGAAATGCCGTACTCTTTCATTTTATCTTTAAAGCCGTTTAATATAGTACAGAGCTTATCAATGGAATGATAGCTGATGTGTTTTGTTGAGTATGTTTCATATCCGAGACGGGCCGTATGGTGTACATAATCAAGCTCCCGGATCCCGAATTTCCTGGATACTTCATAGATACGCAGCGATGTTTCGTGGGAGCCCACGTCGATGGCTGCAAAGGTAGTAATAGCCATATCTGAAATCCTCCTTATGGAATTATCGTCATTACCATTATTGTACGTTATTTTTAACAAAATAACTAGCATTTTTGGAAGATAATTCGACATTTTACTGTGCCTTTAAGAGAATTTATCTAATGTTTACAAAAGGCTGGATTTTTTGCGGGAGAAATAGTATTATTTATAGATATACGATGTTGGAAAGGAAGTACGGATATGAAGACCGCAGATTTTGATTATGAGCTGCCGCAGGAGCTGATCGCACAGGATCCCCTGGAGCAGAGAGACTCCTCCAGACTGCTCATTTTAGATAAAAAAACAGGAGAACGCACCCACAGGATCTTTCATGATATTATTGATTATCTTCATGAGGGAGACTGTCTGGTGATCAACAATACAAAGGTAATCCCGGCACGTCTAATCGGAGAGAGAGAAGGAACCGGTGGAAAGGTGGAGGTGCTTCTGCTTAAGAGAAAGACGGATAATGTCTGGGAGACACTGGTAAAGCCCGGCAAAAAGGCAAGACCGGGGATGCGTCTTTCCTTTGGCGGGGGACTTCTGCATGCCGAGGTACAGGAGGTTGTGGACGAGGGAAATCGTCTGATCCGATTTGAATATGAGGGGATCTTTGAGGAGATTCTGGATCAGCTGGGACAGATGCCTCTGCCACCGTATATCACCCATCAGCTTAAGGACAAGAATCGTTATCAGACGGTTTATGCCAAATATGAGGGATCGGCAGCGGCACCGACGGCGGGGCTTCATTTTACAGAGGAGTTACTGCAAAGGATTCAGGAGAAGGGAGTCAGGATTGCCCGTGTGACGCTTCATGTGGGACTGGGTACCTTCCGTCCGGTCAAGGTAGAGGATGTCACGGAGCACCATATGCATACGGAGTTTTATCATGTCTCTCAGGAGGCTGCGGATATCATTAATGAAACGAAGAAGCAGGGCGGCAGAGTGATCTGTGTGGGCACCACCAGCTGCCGGACCATTGAGTCTGCTGCCGATGAGCATGGTGTGGTGCAGGCAACTGAGGGAGATACGGATATCTTTATCTATCCGGGATATCAGTTCAAGGTGTTAGACTGCCTGATCACGAACTTTCATCTGCCGGAATCCACGCTTCTGATGCTGGTTTCTGCATTGGCGGGCAAGGAACATATTATGGCGGCATATAAGGAAGCCGTGGCGATGAAATACCGGTTCTTCTCCTTTGGAGACGCAATGTTTATTCAGTAATGCTATAAATATCGTGGCAGTCTTTCCGGAAGGAGAAAACCTTTGGAACAGAAACAGGGACAAATCTGGAAATGTAGAAAGGGTACGGTAAATATATGGAAAAACATTACGATGGACATCAGAAAAAGCTGAGAAAAACATTATTATTTATTTACAATCCCATGGCGGGGAAAGAGCAGATCAAGAATAAGCTGGCAGACATTATTCAGGTGTTCTGCGAAGCTGATTTTATTGTGACGCTGATGGCGACCAACCGCCAGAATGATGCCAAAAACGCAGTGATCGAGTATGGTTCCCGGTATGATTATGTGGTATGCTCCGGTGGAGACGGTACAATGAATGAGGTAGCCAATGGTATGATGCGCCTTCATGAGAAACCAATCTGTGGGTATATTCCGGCAGGAACGGTCAATGATTTCGCATCCAGTCTGCGGATCCCGAAGATCATGCGTCATGCGGCAGAGCTTGTGACGCAGGGAAAGGTGTTCCGGTGTGATCTGGGTTCTTTCAATGATAAATTTTTTACTTATGTGGCGGGATTTGGTGCCTTTACCGAGGTATCCTACACGACACCGCAGGAGTGGAAAAACATGCTGGGTAAGACTGCCTATTTCATTGAGGGGTTGAAGCATCTGGCAGAGATCAAGCCGCACCACATGCGTATCACTTATGATGATGGTGTGGTAGAGGATGATTTTGTGCTGGGGCTTGTGAGCAATTCTGTTTCCGTGGCCGGTTATAAGGCTTACCAAAAGGAGGACATCAAGATGGATGATGGTCTCTTTGAGGTATTGTTTATACGGGATCTGAAAAATGCTCTGGAGCTGCAGGCGGTGTTAAATGCACTTCTCACTAAACATCTGGATGCCACAAAGATGTTCCGGTGCAGCAGCAGACATCTTCATATTGTCTGCGATGATGAGGTGCAGTGGACCCTTGACGGTGAGGACGGCGGCAGCTGGGACGAGGTAGATCTGTTCAATCATCAGCAGGTACTGCCGATCATCTGTGGAGATGAAGCACTGGAGGATATATCGTCCCAGATGGGCGAGGATCTGGAATAAAGAGGATCACTCATAGCCGGATCCTTGTTGTGGAGCAGTTGGAATGGAAATGCCGGTCTGCAGTCAAAGAAAGCCTCAAAAACAAGAAGCCGTGAGGGGGTTACTTGTTTTCTGAGGCTTATTTGTAAAATGAGGCAGATGTTCCACTTGTGGATTTTAAAACCGCCATAGGAAATATGCTTATGACAGCTCGGCGATCCGGGACACGCCCACATAAATATCGCTGATCCGGTACCAGGTCGGATAATCTACAACACCGGTCTGCGGCAGGTTAAATACCTTCTGGAAGGTCCGGACTGCTTCTGCGGTTTTTTCACCGTAAACGCCGTCGGCAGCCACTTTCGGGATCAATGGATATCCCTTGGAAATCGTGTTAAGTTGGTTTTGGAGCTGGCGCACTTTCTCTCCGGTGGAACCGATGGTCAGATCATAGCCGGGCCAGGAAGACGGAATACCGGATATTTCCTCCGAGGAATTAATATAAACGGAGTCTCCATAGAAACGGCGGAGGATCTCAATGGCGGAATAGCCCTGATCGCCCAGGAATTTGGACTCCCACTGGCGCATCCAGCGTGGGCAGGACACCCGTTTTCCGTCACAGTATTGTGTGAAAAGAGGTTGCGTAATATTTGGTCTGGATATATAATTGGAAAATATCGTATCTACTGCCCGGGAGATGCTTTCAAAAATATTGCGACCCGGTATATATTTCTGGTCGTAGGCAGTAGAACTGGTTATTGTGAAGTCATAGCCACGGTTCCGATACCATTCCGTGTAGACACGGTTTAAGGTGATGGACTGGATCGCCAGGATATTTGCAAGCAAAGCTGCTTCCGGCCAGGTGGCATAGATTTCACTGGAAGCGACATTTTTGATGTAATCTTTATATTTGACATAATAGTTTTGTGCTCCGGAATCGCTTGGCGGTCCGTCATGTACGATTACGTATTCGGGGGCTGGAGTGCGAAAGGTAAATATTTTGAAAAATGATCATAATTTGATCTGCAGCTTTTGTGCCTGTGATCCAAAGTCTGCAGTAGAAAGGAATTCAGGATTCATATGAAAGAACAATCCTCCCGCAGGGAGTTAAAATGGTCGAGACTGGATAATACGGCCAATCTGTTCCCGGTCATTGCCACGGAACGGATGACGAACGTGTATCGACTGTCTCTTACCTTAGATGAAGAGATCGATCCAAAACTGTTACAGCAGGCATTGAACAAGATCCTGCCGTTATTTGATTCCATGAATGTCCGTCTTCGGACAGGAGCATTCTGGTATTATTTTGAGACAAATCGGAAACCGGCACCGGGAGTGGAGCGGGAAAGTGAATATCCCTGCCGCAAGATGGAGCCGCAGCTTAACAATCAATATTTGTTCCGCGTAAGCTACTATAAAAAACGTATAAATCTCGAGGTGTTTCATGTGCTTGCCGATGGAATGGGAGGCATGACATTTTTAAAGGAGCTGACATGCCAGTATCTGCGTCTGGCACATCCGGAGATCAGTGATGAGGTGGGGGATCATCTGTCGGAGCAGACATCGTTAAATACGGAAGACAGCTATCTGAAAAACTTCCGGAAGGGACAGCCTAAGGGGTACAAATCCCAGCCGGCATTTCATATGAATGGAGAAAAGCTCAGGGATGGTGCCTTTGGTGTGATTCAGGGATATCTGCCGCTGGCACAGATTAAGGAGGCCGCACATCACAGAAATGTCAGTATCAACGAATATCTGGCGGGTGTATATGTTTATAGTATATACCGGGAATATCTTCATGGGGCGGTATCGGACAAGCCTGTGGTTCTCTGCGTGCCGGTGAATCTGCGGCCTTATTTCGAGTCGATTACTACCCGGAATTTTTTTGCCATGGTCAGTGCAGCCCTGCGGCCGGACAGGGAAGATTATACCAGGGATGAGGTAGAGCAGATCGTGGTAACGGCATTGCGGGAGCAGATCAATAAAGAACACCTGGAAAAGCTGTTTTCCTATAACGTATCCAATCAGAAAAACCTGATGCTGCGGGCGGTTCCACTGGTATTAAAGAAATTTGTGATGCAGTGGGTTTATCAGGTCAGCGCCAGAGCTACGACCACCACCATGACCAATCTGGGAGTGATGAAGGTGGATAAGGCGTATCAGTCATACATCAAGCGGTTTGCGGCGAGTCTTTCCGTGTCACAGGGACAAAATACGAAAATGACAGTATGTTCTTATGGAGATGAGATGGTTGTTTCGTTCTGTACGATCTTAAAGGATGTTTCCGTGCAGAAACGGTTTTTCCGGATATTGGCGGAGGATGGCATTGAAGCAGCAGTGGAGAGCAACCTATAAACAGGAAGGGGGACGGTTGACCGTGAAGTATTGTAAAAGATGTGGAGTCGAGGTCGTGGGAGACCGCGAAGTGTGTCCTTTGTGCAGCAGTGTTCTTCATGTGGACGAAAAGCCGGCCAGACAGGAGGATTCCTTTCCAGATATTGCGGCCAAAAGAAAGGTGTGCAGGAAGGTATTCTGGATCTGTGCTTATATCTGCGTGCTGATCGAGGCACTGCTTTTGGGACTGAACCGGATATTTTCTCCTGAGGTGAGGTGGTCCCTGATCTCCGGTGTGGCAGAAGCATATGTACTCCTAAGCCTGTGGCAGATCCTGAGCCGCAGGAAAGGTCATATCAGTAAGCTTTATTTGCAGGAAGCTGCAGTTTTTCTGCTTTTGCTTGGAATTGATTATTCCCTTGGTTTTCAGGGATGGTCTGTTAAATATGGATTTCCATGTGTTTTGTTGGGATTTGCTGCGATCATACTGCTCTGTATGATCATCAATTTTGCAAACTGGCAGAATTATCTGACCATGCAGGTGCTTATGGCAGCATTTAGTCTGGCATTTTTAATTTATTCTATGATCGGAACTTATGGAAATCCGATACTGGCGTGGGTTGTTTTTTGTGTTTATCTGACTATGTGGGTCATGACGATGCTCATTGGAGGGCGAAAAGCAGAAAATGAAATACGCAGGAAGTTTCATTTATAGTCTGAATGTAATGAAACAGAAAAATTACCATAACCGTTTATATACACAGACATATTACAAAGAAATATGGTTTTACGGAAAGGAGATCGCATATGAGCGTGAAAGGCAGGATCGTGACGGATATGATCCGTTTTTTTACCGCCCAGAAGATGTTAGGACCAAAGATTCAGGATGGGACTCTGCGCAAAAATCTGGTGGAGGCACCATGGCACTGTCCGGAGGAGTATATTAATCTGCCTATTCATATGAGACAGTTTGAAATGGAGCTTCTGACACCCAAGGCGGAGGACTGTGGGGAAGTGATCCTGCAGCTTCATGGGGGCGGATATATTGCAAAGATCCGAAATGCCTACCGGGATTTTGCTGTGCGCTACAGTCAGATCAAGGAATTTCGTGTTCTTTCGGTGGATTACCGCGTGGCACCGGAGCATCCTTATCCGGCAGCCTTTCAGGATGCACTGGAGGCTTATCGGTGGCTGTTATATTCCGGGTTTACCGGAGACCGGATCATACTGGCGGGGGATTCCGCCGGAGGGGGTCTGGTGCTGGCACTGGCCATGTATCTCAGAGATCAGGGAATGCCATTGCCACAGAAGCTTGTGATGATGTCTCCGTGGACGGATCTTACCGCATCCGGGCCATCGTATGAGGAAAATTACGACAAGGATCCTTTATTTGGCAATACCAGGGAAAGTATGATCTATAATGGAGAATATGTGGGAAAAGAAAACCCGAAGCTTCCGTATATATCCCCGCTTTTTGGAGATTTTGCCGGTCTGCCGCCGATGCTGTTTCAGGTGGGGAGTCTGGAAATGCTTCTCAGTGATTCTGTGGTGGCGGCGGAAAAAGCAAAGAAAGCAGGCTGTGACGTGACCTTAACGGTTTATCCGGAAATGTTTCATGTATTCCAGCTCAGTATGGATAAGCTGGCAGAGTCACGAGATGCCTGGGAGGAGATACGGAGGTTTTTGAGGAAAGAGTAAAAACAATGCATGGGCGTGTCCTAATTTTGGGACACGTTTTTTTGTGGAGATATTTTCAGAAATATGGTCATATATTAAGACAGTATCACATTGTGGGACAGAGGAGGAATAAGATGGAGGAGTATATCTATAAAGGAAAGTATGAAGGCTGTGACGTATACATTTCTTATGCAGAGGAAGGACCCACCATCGAAGAGGCGTATGCACTTTACCGGGAGGCATGCCGCAGTATGCGGTACCGGAGCCTGATGGAAATTGCAGAGAATGAGGAGAAAGAACGATGATGCGTTGTGTTTTCTATCTGCGTCTGTCCAGGGAAGACGGAGCCGGAGAGAGTAACAGTATACAGAACCAGAGAATGCTTCTGAAGCGGTATCTGGAGGAGCAGGAGGATATGTTCTGTGCCGGAGAGTGGGTGGATGATGGCTTTAGTGGCAGTAATTATGAACGGCCTGCATTCCGGAAAATGATGCTGGCGGCAGCGGCAGGGGATTTTGAATGTATTCTTTGCAAGGATCTGTCCCGGCTCGGCAGGGAGTATATTCAGACCGGATATTTTCTACGGGAGATCTTTCCAAAGCTGGGAATCCGTTTTATTGCTGTTGCAGATCATTATGACAGTGCCGGCAGTGATTTTATGGAGGATTCCCTGCTGCTTCCTGTGATGAACCTGATGAATGATGCATACTGCCGTGATATTTCCAATAAGGTCCGGTGGCAGCAGAGGACAAAACGCGCCACAGGGGAATATATCGGGGCTTTCGCCTGTTATGGGTATCGGAAAAGTGACAAAGATATTCACCGGCTGGAGCTGGATGAACCGGCGGCGGAGATTGTAAAGATAATCTATTGGCTGCGTCTTAGCGGTATGGCAGCCGAAAATATTGCGATTGTACTAAATAATGGACAGGTTAAAAGTCCGTATCAATATAAACAGGCTGGTGGCAGCCGATACCAGAGTGGGTTTGCTGCGGCAGTTTGCGCGGAAAGGCGGAATATTGATAATAGTCAAAAACCGGAAAAGGAAAGTTTATGGACACCCCAGACGGTGCGGCGGATCCTGGCGAATGAAATGTATACGGGTGTGATGATCCAGGGGAAGAACCGCAAGATCAGCTATAAGCTGGACAAACGGGTCTGTCTGCCGGAGGAACAGTGGACAAAGGTGAAAGATATTGTGCCGGTTATCATTCCAAAATGGGTTTATGATGTGGTGAAATCTCTGCGGGTTCATCGAGTGCGATGCAGGAAAGGAAGTATATTTTGTGATGAGCTGGCCGGATATGGGCTGACCGGAGAGCAGCAGAAGATATGCGGGAAAGTGATCCCGCTGGTGGTTTATGACATCACCGGAAAAAGGCCAGTGGATGACAGGCAGCGGCGGTTATTACATGTGCTGTTGGCACAGAAAATCCATATGGAGGGAAAAAATATTTATATAACATGCCGGATAATTTCTTAACTCAAACTTCCCACATCAGAAAACAAATTGTGCCCAGACTGTTTCTGATGTGGCATGGTTTTCAATATGATTTTTGGCTCCTAAGAAGAATGCACCCGGAAGGCTGTGATCTGGAAATTGCCGCAGATCAGTAGGCTTGCCAGGAAGTCTTTGCTTTGCAATGTTTCGATGAATACGTG
>OLWA01000130.1_pt1 | contig 97759 bp, 77 predicted proteins | sample 1673251 | NCBI WGS metagenome assembly OLWA01 (sample SAMEA3178937, study PRJEB25190) | human gut metagenome | biome: human gut; feature: human-associated habitat; material: faeces | place: Austria | collected 2013 | reverse complement strand
ACCTGTAACCTTCTGATCCGTAGTCAGATGCTCTATTCAGTTGAGCTAAGGAGCCGATTTGGCTTTATTTGTGACTCCTACAGGATTCAAACCTGTAACCTTCTGATCCGTAGTCAGATGCTCTATTCAGTTGAGCTAAGGAGCCGATTTGGCTTTATTTGTGACTCCTACAGGATTCAAACCTGTAACCTTCTGATCCGTAGTCAGATGCTCTATTCAGTTGAGCTAAGGAGCCTTTCGGGCGTGCAATCTTTTTCGTGATTGCGAGTGCAAAGTTACGCGTTTGATTTGAAACAAGCAAATATTTTTGAAAAAAATCGCTAATTTTGCGCATAAGTCAGTAAAGAATTGTCATTATTCCTGTCATGCAAAGAATCATTGTATCCGCAATGCTTGCCTGCGCCGTGGCGTTTGCGCCCACGGGCTCCGCTTCCGATAAGATTGTAATACTCCATACCAACGACACTCACAGCCAGCTGCTGCCCGACGACAAAGGCCGCGGGGGCATAGCCCGACGGAAGGTACTGGTTGACAGCGTGCGCGCCGTGAATCCGGCGACCATTCTTGTCGACGCCGGCGACGCAGTGCAAGGCACTGCATATTTCACCCTGTTCAAAGGCAACGCCGAAAGTGATGCCATGAACGCTCTTGACTACGATTTTCAGATAATCGGCAACCATGAGTTTGATAATGGACTTGAGGAGTTTGCCCGTTACTGGAAGCGCGTAAAGGCCACTCCCCTCGCCACCAACTACGACTTTACCGGCACCCCTGCAGAAGGCATTTTCCGACCCTGGGCCGTAAAAGAAATAGCCGGACACCGTATAGGCTTCATGGGAATAGGGCTCGACCCTCATGGGATGGTTGCCGATACCAACTTCAAGGGAATGCGCTATATCAATGCCATCGAAGCCGCCAACGCAGTGGCATGGGTGCTCCGGAATATCGAGAGAACCGACCTTGTGGTGGCACTGACTCATATCGGCTATAACGACCCCGAGCGCGTTTCCGACGTGGCACTGGCCCGTTCCAGCCGCGATATCGACATTATAATAGGCGGTCACAGCCATACGGCCATTAATCCTGCCGACAGCCTTTCGCCCGCTTCAGTGGTTGAAAACTCATTGGGGAAACCCGTGCTCATTACCCAGACAGGCAAATCGGGCCGCTTCCTCGGCGAGATTACCATTGACTCCATAGGCGCACTCCCCTCCTACCGCCTCATTCCGGTCGATTCCCGCCTCGACTCACGCATTGATTCGTCCCTTACGGCCGTAATAGAGCCATACCGGGCCGATGTCGACTCGGTGATGGCTATCCGCATCGGCACCGTGAAGAGCGATATGGATCAGAACGAAATGACCAACTTCATGGCCGATTTCGTAGCCTCGGAAGCGAGAAGACTCACGGGTAAGAAAGTGGATCTGGCGATTGTGAACAAAGGGGGCGTGCGCGGCACGTTCTCACGCGGAGCGCTAACCGTAGGCGATGTGATGCAGGTGTTCCCGTTCGACAACCGGATAGTGGTACTTGAAATCAAGGGTTCCGACCTTCTGGACAACCTCAGGATAATGACACGCACCGGCGGCAACGGACTAAGCCGCGAGGCCGAGGTAGTGTTCTCGGGCCGCGATAAAGTGGATTCAGCCAGGATAAACGGCAAGGAAATAGACCCTGAACGCACGTATACACTCGCCACAATAGACTATCTGGCCAACGGAGGCGACTACATGGTGCCGCTTACACGTGGAAAGCGCGTAGCCACCAGCGATGACATCATCTACACCGACATGATCGAGGTTTTCAGCCATGGCGCCATGAAAGGCCGCACGCTCAAAGCCGACAGCACAGTGAGGATGCACGAGCCCTGACTCACTCCAGAAACACCAGATAGACGGCGCCCACAAGCAGCACTGCGGCGGCAACGTGGTTCCACCGCAAATGGAAATCGCTGAATGCAAGCATGCTGAAGATAATAAACACCACGAGCGTTATCACCTCCTGGATTACCTTGAGCTGCATCAGCGAATAAGGGCCGCCGTTGCCCTGGAAACCTATGCGGTTGGGGGAACCTGAAAGCAATATTCAAACAAGGCGATAAGCCATGAGAACAGTATCACGACGTAGAGAGGCCAGTTGGCCGACACGCCTGTCTGCGAGAGTTTCAGATGACCGTACCATGCGCAGGTCATGAAAACGTTTGATACTATCAGAAGTATTATGGTGGTTACCCAGGGACTCATTTCGAAGAAGTAAGGAATTCTATAGCGGTATCAAGAATGGTGTCGTGGCCTTGCAGAGCGTCAAGCGGATCCATATCCACAGCAAAACCCTCGGTAGGCTCCACGCCGAATTCCGTGGGATTGCCCATGGCGTCGAGTATCGGGCACGCCGAAAATCTCACTCCCCATCCGTTGGGCAGCTCAGAGCTGTATGGCATGCCGGAACCGCCGCCTGTAGTGGCTCCGATTATGGTCACGCCCGGAATATACTTCATTATCGACACGAAGTTGTTGGCGGCCGAGAATGTTGAGCGGTTCGTAAGCACCACCACAGGCTTGGCCCATCCGAAATGCGCCGATCCGGCAGGATAGTAATAGAACGGCTCGGGGCGCGAGAAATCGTCATGTCCAGGTCCGGTTTTATGCTGCATATAGCCGGCGAGGGTCTTTTTGTCGATAAACCGGTTCACAAACATCTCCACGTTGGTGAGGTCGCCCCCGCCGTTGTCGCGCACATCAATTATCAGGCCGTCGGCACCGGCGAAATACAGCATTATATAGTCCATGTTTCCCTCTCCGAGCGACGAAGTGAACGATGAATAATGCATATACCCAATATTGTTGAGCAGCATGCCATAGTCAATCGCTCCGATCGATATATACTTGAAGTTGAGATAATGCTGCTGTATCAGACGGGCGTCGTAGTTCTGCGGATAGCCGCTCCACCATCCGCGGTAATAGGAGGTGGCGAACGGCGAACTCAGGTTGGTGTGGCCGTCGCGCAGCTCGTCGAGCATCTCGGCACAGAGGTCGAAGAACGCACGTCGCTGCATCTTTGGATACACACGTGACGCATAGCGGTCGTGGACCTCGTTCCAGTCCACTCCTTTTTCCTTGAAGAAGCAGTAATGCTCGTCGAGCACCGTCCACAGAGCCTCGAAGTTGCCGCGGTTGTCGTTCTCGTATTCGTCGATATGGTGGCAGCCGCAGAGTGCAGCCACAGCGGCGATAGCCACCATTATTCTATAAATTGTCTTCATTTTCAATAAGTGGCTGAGATTATACGTGCGTCGGCTGAGAGGCCCTTACGCGGATTAAGCGACATCCATTCGCCCGAAATACCCACTACGAAAGCATGGGTGAACACATGGGTCACTATATCGTTGACCTTCGAGGAGAAAATGCGTCCGGAATATCCCAGGCGAAGCGATGTGCCCCCGAGCGCGAGGTCGGCAGTGAGATGATTGTCGAGCAGGAAGTAGTTGCCCCACCAGGCAAAGTGAGCCAGTCCGGAATGATTGCCTAAGTAAATCTCGTAATAAAGTTCGCCGTAATCGGGCGAGAAGAATACGCCGGCCACCGGGAGCACGGGCTGGTAACGCAGCGTCAGAGGCCGGCCCAGGACTGTTCCGTTCCACGCCGCGTAGCCTGTGGCGTTGACGGTGAACGCCGCCTTTGCCGAGACGGGATTGTTGCCGTTACGACCGAGATAAAGGGCGCCACCGTTGATTGATGCCGAGCCGCCGAAACCTGCTGAGAAGCCCTGCGGAAGTCTCCAGCGGCGCATCATGCCCCAGCGGAACTCAAGCATGGCGTCCCACATTGTGGCGTTTCCGGCCGGATTCACGGTATGATTGAGCGTAAGGCGCGTATCGAGTTGCATCACCCACCGCTGCGGATCAAACTTCATGGCCTGCCACCGCTGGTAGTCGAGGCCGAAATGCTGCCCGTTGTATTTAAGAGGCGTAAGGTAGGTGTCGGCAATATGGGCCGAACCGGCTTCGAGGGTATAGGCCGAGAATACGGGTCGCACGGTCTCGCCGTCGTCCGCCCTCACTGCGGCAGGAAGCAAGACGGCCGAGGCCGTCAGGAGCAGTGTCAGAAATCTACGCTTTGACATTGTTTTATAGCTTTGGCATTATGGTGATTATGCGGTGGGAACCATCCGGAAGCATCAGAATATACGCTGCTGGCCGGTGATTTCGTCGCGGACTTCCTCTTCCGATTTTCCGTCGTCCACGTCCGGAATATCAGTGGTTTCGGGAGAGTCGGCAGGATTTTCAGCATCATCCGGTTCTTCGGCCTCCTCGCCTCCGCCCAGCGGTTCAAGCTCGCGGATTTCTGCTATTTCGTAGTTGGTGATACGTTTGCCTTTGGCTTTAAACGATTTCACGGCAATAAATTCCGAGGCTATGATTTCCAATGGCTCACGGAACGAATCGCCTCCGCCGAACACCACATCAAAACGTGCTCCTGGAGCATCACTCAGAGCTATGAGAGTGGATGCGGCACTGTCGCCCACAAACCTCTGGCGGCGGTTTGACGGCTCGAAGGTGAACCGTTTCATATAAGGCAGCCCTTTCTGGTCGGCATCGTAGAGCAGAGCGGTCCACACATGCTTGGGACGGAAGAGCTCTATGCGCATTATCCCCTCGTCGAAGTGGTTGCCGGCATCGAAGGTGGTAGTATAGAATTCACCCGATTTCATTATCACAAGCACAAGGTCGGTGGGCCCGAACTCACCCAGATAGTCACCGCGGCCGTCGTAGTTCAGGCGCAGCACATCGGGATCGAACCATACCTCCCGTCCGCCCAGGGTAGAGGTGCCTTTCTCTTTCAGCGACATGCGGTGAACCTCGTTCTTGGTCACGAGATTTCCAAGTGCCGAGCGGCCCTTGATAGCCAGTTTGCTGAAATCCACGTCAATGAAAAGGCTCTTGAGCCTTCCCTTAGGCTTGAGAGTGACTTTCACCACCTCGGCCTCGCCGTTGGGGTTGGCTGTGAACCAGGTGACGCGCGAGCCGGGCAGACCCTGAGTGATATTGTATTCGCGGTCGCGGGTGATGCCAGTGACACTGAATCGCTTCATGTAATATGGACCTCCCTTGCCGTTCTGATAGATGACGTTGTAGATGGTGCGAGAATCGCTGCGGCGGAACACGCCCACATGGAGCACGCCGTCGCCCACAAACATCTTCTCCTGCACTTTGGATATACGGTAGCGGCCGTCGCGGTAGAATATTATCAGGTCGTCGAGCGAGGAGCAGCTGCACAGGTATTCGTCTTTTTTAAGCGCCGTGCCCACGAATCCTTCCTTGCGGTTGATATATAGCTTCTCATTTGCCTCCACCACGTTCGAAGCCTCGATGGTGTCGAAGTTGCGGATGACGGTGAGGCGGGTGCTGTCGTGGCCGTATTTCTCCTTGAGACGTTCATACCAGGCTATGGTAAAGTCGGTGAGGTTGTCGAGGTCGTGCTGCAGCGAGGCAATCTTGTCGCGCATGGCAGCCATTGCGGCCTCGGCCTTGTCGGAGTTGTATTTGAGGATACGGCCCATTTTTATCTCGAGCAGGCGTTCCATGTCGGCGAAGGTGATTTCGCGTATCATCTTTTCGCGCCATGGATCGAGACGTTTCGAGATATGCTCTATGGCCATCTCTTTCGAGGAGCTTTCCTCGAATTCGCGGTCTTTGTAGATGCGTTCCTCTATGAATATGCGTTCGAGCGAGGCGAAGTGCAGCAGTTCGCGCTGTTCGCCCATCTGTATCTCCAGTTCGCGGCGCAGGATATCGCGTGTGGATTCCACACTCGCGCGGAGGACGTCGCTCACGCCCGTGAACACCGGCTTGTTGTCGGAAATCACGCAGCAGTTGGGCGACAGCGACAGTTCGCAGTCCGTGAAGGCATACAGGGCGTCTATTGTCTTGTCGGACGATGTTCCGGCCTGCAGATTCACGATTATCAGCGCGGTATCGGCGGTGTTGTTGTCGATCGAGCGCAACTTTATCTTGCCCTTTTCGCCGGCCTTGGTTATCGACTCTATGAGCGAGTCGGTGGTGAGGCCGAAAGGAATCTCGGTAATGGCAAGTGTCTTGGAGTCAATTTTTTCGATTTTGGCCCTCACTTTCACGCGTCCGCCGCGGCGCCCGTCATTGTAACGGCTCACGTCTACCAGACCGCCGGTGGGAAAGTCGGGATAGAGCGTAAATGCCTCTCCCCGCAGACATGCCACGGAGGCATCAAGAAGCTCGTTGAAGTTATGGGGCAGTATCAGCGACGAGAGACCTGCGGCGATACCGCTTGCTCCCTGCGAGAGCAGCAAGGGGAATTTCACAGGGAGTGTCACCGGTTCCTGCTTGCGGCCGTCGTAGGTGGGAGTCCACTCGGTCACCTTGGAGTTGAACAGGGTGTCGAGCGCGAACGCCGAAAGACGTGCCTCGATATATCGGCCGGCGGCCGCGGAGGCTCCGGTGAGAATGTTGCCCCAGTTACCCTGGGTCTCCACCAGGAGTTCCTTCTGTCCCAGCTGCACGAGCGCGCCGTAAATCGAAGCGTCGCCGTGGGGGTGATACTGCATGGTGTTGCCCACAATGTTGGCAACCTTGTTGAAGCGCCCGTCGTCGAGGGTCTTCATCGAGTGGAGTATGCGACGCTGCACCGGCTTCAGACCGTCCTTTATGTGGGGGATGGCGCGGTCAAGTATGGTGTAGGAGGCATAGTCGAGATACCAGCTCTGGAACATGCCCCTGAGGTGCTGACGCACCACGTCGTCGTTCAGGTCAACAAACATGGAGCCGAAGCCACCCTCGGTGGCCTCGGCGGCATCCTCCTCTTCAGGGTCGTTGCCCTGAGGAGCGGCATCCATTATTTCATCTTCGTCGGTGTCGTCGGTAAATCGGTCTTTGCTCATTTGGTGTTCCGGGAGTTCAATATTCCTTTTCGTTTGCCAGATTCCAGAGGTTGAGGAATGCGGCGCGGGTTATGTCCACGTTTTTCTGATAGTTGATTTTGTCGGCATGGTCGCTCGGCTGATGATAGTCGGGATGACCGTCGGTGTGATACCAGATAATGGGCACACCGCGTTTGGCAAACGAGCCGTTGTCGCTTCCGCCCACGGGATTGTCCCAGGGGCGGTAGTTGGGTTTCAGACGCAGACCGCGCTCCTCTATGTCGTTGCGAAGCCACTGCTCGAAGGCGGGATGTGCCTGAGTGTAGAAGTAGACCACATGTTCGGGGTTGGCCTCATTGTTGTTGCGGCCTATCATGTCGAAATTCAGGTAGCCTTTTATCTTCGATGGCTCGGAGAATGTTTGCATGAAGTATTCGGATCCGAGCAGTCCCTTTTCCTCGCCGTCCCACAGGCAGAATATCACGGTGCGTTCGGGCTGCACGCCGCTCTCCACAAATGCACGTGCTATCTGGAGCACTGCCGATACGCCTGAGGCGTTGTCGTCGGCGCCGTTGTAGATTTTGTCGCCGTCAAGCAGCGGATCAACGCCCAGATGGTCGTAGTGGGCGCCTATCATCACAATCTCGTCGGGATTCTTGCCGGTGATTTTAGCCATCACGTTTTTCAGCGGCAGACGCTGGTGTACAACCGGTTTGAGCTTGGCTATCGAATCGGGATGCACGGTATAGCGTCCGCGTTTCTGACGCTCTATGCGGTAGGCCTCGAAGGGCTGGGTGTAATCGGTGCCGTTCCAGGGCTCGAGACCGAGCGTGCGCAGGTAAGCCTCCACATAGTTCCCGGCAATGCGGCCGGAATTGTAGCCGGCCTCACGGCCCTCAAGTTCGTCGGCTGCCAGAAACCCTATGTGGCCGCGGGCGGTCATCTCGTTGATTGAAGCATAGCCTTTGTCTACGGGGCGTTCAGTCACTTTTCCGTTCTTTACGGCTTTCATTCCTGTATCTTTGGGCTTCACACCCCAGGCGGGGGCGGCCAGAGCCAGCGCGGCAAGCGCTATCGCGATTCGTTTCATCGGTATTTTGTGGTTTTGATTGGTTTCTTGGGTTCAAAGATACGAATAAGTCGAGAGCAATGCCAAATTTATTTGGGCATTGCCGAGCGAGAGTATCTAAGACGGAGTCAAAGATACGAATTTATCGGCGATTTTTGGAGCTTAGAGGACACAAAATAGCAAGATAGTCCATGACTATAAGCCGAAAACACATTTTCCGGCCCGATGATATTGATTAATTTTGCAATGTCGGGAATACGCCCCTGCGCGACTTCCCACCACGCTTTTATTCTGCAGCAAATACAGGAACATTACAATAAGAACCTAAAAACGACATGAAAAAACAAGCAATCACATTGTGCGTGGCTTCGCTTGCCGCATTGGCTGCCGGAGGGCAGACCATGAAGGAATGGCAGGACCCGCAGGTGAACGGTGTGAACCGCATGCCAATGCATGCCGCCTATTTCGCTTACGAGAATCCCGCCAAGGCAGCTTCAGGCGATATGGCCTCGAGCGACAACTACATGAGCCTTAACGGCAAATGGAAATTCAATTGGGTGAAGGACGCAGGACAACGCCCAACCGATTTCTGGCGCACCGATTTCAACGACCGCGGCTGGGACGAAATCATGGTGCCGGCCGTATGGGAGCTCAACGGCTACGGTGACCCCATCTACGTGAACGTGGGCTACCCCTGGCGCAACAGCTACAAAAACAATCCTCCCTACGTTCCCGTCGAGAACAACCATGTGGGTTCCTACCGCCGCACGGTGCGCGTTCCCGCCAACTGGAAGGGAAAAGATGTGATTGCTCATTTCGGTTCCGTCACCTCCAATATCTATCTGTGGGTCAACGGAAAGTTCGTGGGCTACGGCGAGGACTCGAAGCTCGAGAACGAGTTTGACCTCACTCCCTACATCAAGCCCGGCCAGGACAACCTCATCACCTTCCAGACATTCCGCTGGAGCGACGGCACTTACGTCGAGGATCAGGACTTCTTCCGTTTCAGCGGCGTGGGTCGCGATTGCTATCTCTATGCCCGCGACAAGAACCGCATCGAGGATATCCGCGTTACCCCCGACCTCGACAGCAATTACCGCAACGGTTCGATCTCCGTCGACCTCAAGCTGAAAGGCAACGGTCCGGTTGATCTCCGCCTTGTCGACGCCGACGGCCGCGAGGTTGCATCGGCTCAGGCCAAGGGCCCTGGAACTACTGTCATTAATGTAGATAACCCGCATAAATGGTCGGCCGAGACCCCTTATCTCTATACTCTTTATGCCTCCAAAGGCGGCGAAGTAATCCCCGTCAACGTAGGCTTCCGCAAGATAGAGCTTACCCACGGCCAGGTGCTCGTAAACGGCCAACCCGTTCTTTTCAAGGGCGCCGACCGCCACGAACTCGACCCCGACGGCGGCTATGTGGTCTCACGCGAGCGCATGCTTCAGGACATAGCCATGATGAAGAAGCTAAACATTAACGCGGTGCGCACATCCCACTACCCCAACTCCAATCTGTGGTATGACCTCTGCGACCGTTACGGCATCTACGTCATAGCCGAGGCCAACATCGAGTCCCATGGCATGTATTACGGCGAGGGCACTCTTGCCAAGAACCAGGCCTATAAGAAAACCCACCTTGAGCGCAATGAGCGCAATGTGGCACGCAACTTCAACCATCCTTCGGTGATTTTCTGGTCGCTCGGCAACGAGGCCGGCGACGGTCCCAACTTCGAGGCCGCCTACCGTCTCGTGAAGGATATGGACGGCAGCCGTCCCGTGCAGTACGAACGCGCCGAACGTGCCGCCCACACCGACATTTTCTGCCCCATGTATTATGGCTATCAGGGCATGGAGGAATATGGCAAGGACAAATCGCAGACACGTCCGCTCATCCAGTGCGAATATGCCCACGCTATGGGCAACTCCGAGGGTGGCTTCAAGGAATACTGGGACATCATCCGCAAATATCCCAATCTGCAGGGCGGTTTCATCTGGGACTTTGTAGACCAGTCAATCCGCTGGAAGGACGCCGAGGGCGTGGAAATCTACGGCTACGGCGGTGATTTCAACCGTTTCGACACTTCCGACAACAATTTCTGCGACAACGGCCTCATAAGCCCCGACCGCGTGCCCAACCCCCACGCCAACGAGGTGCAGCGCATCTATCAGAACATCTGGACATCGCCCGTAGACGCTGCGAAAGGTGTGCTCGACGTCTACAACGAGAATTTCTTCAAGGATCTATCCAACTGCAATCTCAACTGGAACGTGATGAAGAACGGCACGATTGTCCGTTCGGGTCGCGTGGAGCGCCTCGACGTGGCTCCACAGAAGACAGCGCGCGTCACCCTCCCCCTCCCCGCCATTGAACCCGGTGCCGACTGGGTACTCAACGTAGCCTATACGCTCAAGGACGCCGAAGGCCTTCTCCCGGCCGGAAGCGAGGTAGCGCGCCAGCAGATTCTTCTCTCGCAGGCTCCAGCCGGGCTTCCCGCCATAGCCAACGTGAAGCCTACCAACCAGCCGGCCACAGCTCCCGCCATCAAAGACAATGAGCGCAACTACCTCATTGTATCCGGCCCCGGTTTCGACATCGAGTTCCGCCGCGCCACCGGTTTCATGACCAAATACAGCGTTGACGGCACCGACATGATAAAAGACGGCGAAGCGCTCACTCCCAATTTCTGGCGCGCTCCCACCGACAACGACATGGGTGCCGGCCTCCAGAACCGTTTCCGTGCATGGCATAAACCGGAGATGAAGCTCAAATCGCTCACCGCCTCCATGAACGCCGACAGCATGGCCGTGGTCAAGGCCGAATACGACATGCCTTCCGTTCACGGACAGCTTGCCATGACATACACCATAAATAATGAGGGCGCCGTGCTTGTTGACGAGCAGTTCACCGCCGACAAGTCGGCCGAGGTGTCACATCTGTTCCGCTTCGGCATGCAGATGCCCATGCCCAAGGATTTTGACACTATCGAGTTCTACGGCCGCGGCCCCGGCGAAAACTACGCCGACCGCAATCAGAGCGCCGACCTCGGCATATACCGCCAGAAGGTGGCCGACCAGTTCTACCCCTACATCCGTCCGCAGGAAACCGGCAACAAGACCCACGTCCGCTACTGGCGTCAGCTCAACCATGCCGGCAAAGGCCTTGAAATACGCGCTTCCGAGCCTTTCTCGGCCTCCGCGCTCCATTATACCATCGATTCCCTCGACGACGGCATCCGCAAGCATCAGCGCCATTCGCAGCAGGTGCCCGAGGCCGACCTCACCAACCTGCTCTTCGACAAAGCTCAGATGGGCCTGGGATGCATAGACAGCTGGGGTGCATGGCCCCTTGAGAAATATCTGCTTCCCTACGGTGACTATCGCTTCACCTTCATGCTCTCACCCGTAAGCAACTCTTACGCCATCCGTTGACCTTCTCTTCCAAACCAACCAACCATATCCGGCGGCCGGGCTCTCCCCGGCCGCTTTTTTTGTCCGGCTGGGCGCTACAGACCAGACCGACCCTACGGAGTCCAGTCCTTTCAGTTTAGTAGAATCAGCAACAAAACAGTTAAAAACATGCATCTAATGTTAAACGTTATTAATTTACCCCCCCCCGTTAATATATTTTAACATTAAATCGCGTTTTGTCTCCAAAAATGCTACATAATTTTGCAAACGAAAAGTAAAAAACGGCACAATATGTTAAAATCTGTATTGTGTCTGGTCTCTCCTCAAAGCTGAATAAACATACAGGATTCAGCATCGATTAACCTAATTCTAACCCGCCTTAGGTCGGAGCTACAAGCAATGACAAGCTGCTCCGGCGGCCGCGGAGAAAGTTGGACTTCCGACCGGAAGTTACTCCGAGGCAAAAATACTACGGGTGCTATTCGCTCCCGGCAAGTCCAGCGTCCGATTGTTTCGGCAACACTGCGCTACCGTCAATATATATAGTTATATATCGAATGTATCAACAGTGTAAGTAAGTACAGAAAAGTGATTTGGGAAGTTCAAGCGTAGGCCTATATTCTATATATATGCTCGCGGTCTTGCGCCCTGTCCACGCATGTTGTGTCATCGATTTTTAATCGTGTCTTTTACAGAAAACATTTATTCATAATTATTTACCAAACTTTTTTCACAATCTTCAACATGAAAAAAAGTGTTTTTTCTATGGCTTTGAGCGCTCTGCTCGCCATGGGCTTATTCTCGTCATGCTCAAGCAGTGACAACGAGCCTGAAACCACTGACAAAGAGACCGGTACTCTCGCGTTCACCATCGACTTCTCGAGAATGAGCTCTCGCACGTCCTCAACCGACACTCCTGGAAACACCAACAACGGCAGTGAGCCAACAACTGCTGTATCGAACGCCATCCCCGTAACCAGCTGGGACAACATCCGTTCGCTCTACATCTTCCTCTACGACCGTAACGGTGTGATACAGTTCGCCGACTATGTCGACGCTGCCAAAATCCGCGCCACACTTCAGGCCGACCCCCACAAAACCGGAAAGATCACCTACACCTACGGCAACGTTCCCTCAGGCTACTACTACCTCTCGGCTGTAGCCAACGCCAACAGCGCCGAGCAGGCAATCTCCACAAAAATCAACGGCATGAACGAGGCCTGGGACGCCCACAACGTGCTCAACAACTACATTTTCAACTGCCGCATTGAACACAAAGCCGACGCATTCCCCATCTTCTATCAGAACCAGGTGGCAGCCAGCGGCATAACCCGCTCTGAAAAGGCTTTTGCCGAACCCTCCGAGATTTTTGCAGGAGCCGGCAAGCAGGTGGGAGGCACCGACGTTGACGCCGTGCAGGTTATCTCGGGACAGACTGTCAATGCCGAAATTGCGCTCGTCCGCGAGGTTTCGCTCATGCGTCTGCGCGTGAATCTGGCAGGTGACAACGACAACACCAACAATGCCGACGTCAACATCAACCCCAACGGTAAGGTGGACTTCTCACAGAACTCCGTAATCATGATCTCAACCCTCCCCGACGGTATTCTGCCCATGAACAAGACCATGAACGTAGACGGCTCGATGTACTATGCCGGAACTGCTCCCTATTCGGTTCACTCCTCGGTTCTGGTTACTGAGGCCGTGAACGGCACACGCCACTTCTACGACGCCAATCCCACATCCGGATACAGCGAAAACGGTAAAATCATAGGCATCGACGGCGACCCCTTCTCGGCCACCTCATGGCGCGATATCATCGTGATGCCCAACGACAAGGCCAAGCAGCTCACCGATGCCGCCCCCATCCTTAAGCAGAACCGTTACCTCCTTATCATCTCGGCCAAGGGTCTTCCCGGCCACGTGACCAAAAAAGGCGAGCTCACCGAAGCCAAGACCGTTTACTGGGTCGGCTACATCAACGAGTCGTTTGAGTCAAACAAAATCCGTGAGGTCAACGTGACCTTCCGCGACGGTGGTTCAGAGGATCTCCCCGAGCGTCCCGACAATGTTGGCAACCTCACCGTAACCGTATCCCAGCCCGAACCCTGGGACCAGAACATCCAGGCATCCAAAATCGAACTTTAATCCACGCAAAAGGCCAGGGCGACACGCCATGACCTGAAGCAAAAAAAACCTATTCCGGGGGCGCGATCCGTGCACCTCCGCACAGGCTCTGCGCCCCCGGAATTTTCTTCTCTCTTCCACCAAAAGACTCTCCCCGCCAAAGCGCAGCCGGAAGGTTAAAATCAGCTTAGACAGCTAAATCAGCCACCTGGCCCCCGCTTTCCTAAAACAGACAATAAAGCTTACCACAACATATATTCACCCCCCGCTTACACTCAATCCGCCAGATATGAAAACGACAGCGCGTATAATCCTGCTTATCGTCACAGCCCTGGGCGCATGCATTCCCGCCTCAGCGCAGATGGTAAAAATCAATGCTCCGGCCGCTCTCGCCGGAAGTCCCAACTTCGGCTACGAGCACCAGCTAACCCCGCGTCTGTCGGCTGCCGGCGACCTCCTATGGCTCCCCTACAAATGGGGCCACGACCACGAAGTGTTACGCAGCCTTCAGCTTGCCGGCGAACTGCGCTACTACTTCGAGGAAGCCTCGGGCGAGCGCCTCGCCGCCGGATGGTATCTCGGAGCCTATGCCATGTACGGCGACTTCAACATAGGCCTCAAACGCGACAATCCCGACGGCGACCCCTCCTACCGCCGTCAAGGCTGGGGAGTGAGCGCAGGCGTATCAGGCGGTTGGAAACACCGCTTCAACTCCCACTGGCAGATGGATATAAACCTCGGTGTGGGTTACGCCCATATCCAGTATCACAAATACCGTCTCGACGATCCGCAGGCTCTCCGCATAGGAACCTGGCACACCCGACCATGGGGAGGGCCCGTGCGCTTCAGCATCAGCTTCGGCTATGTATTTGACTGCGGATGCGTAAAAGAATAATCTCCTCTATATTTCCACTGATTAAGCCAACAACAACCACTCATACCGACACGTTAAGATGAAAAGCTTACGATATGTTATGATTTCGGCCCTTATGGCATGTGCGGCCTGCAGCGACGGCAGCGATGACTTCGCCGACGGTGTGGCACCGGAAAACAAGGTAAACCCCGGCCAGATGGTTATCAGACTCGGACGCACGCTCTCTCGCTCGGGCGACCTCGCAGCCAACACCCGCCTCTTCCAGTTTCACGCCGACAGTGTGGGCCTGGGCAACGGAGGCTTCGTGGAGGAGCCTGCTCTGACCCCTATGGGCGACGACCGTCTCACGTTCAATCTCGGCGAAGGCGTGTGGAACTTCTCGCTCGTGTCATCGCGCGAGCCGCTTGAGGAAGGAACAATCACCAAGCCAGAATACAGCAAGAGAGCCCAGGACTGCCCTATGTACTCCATGCGTTCGGAAAACAATACTCTTCAGAACGCCCCAGAGCTCTTCACCGCTTTGGTTGACAACTTCCGATTCAGCGGCAAATGGCAGGTGACCGACCCCGACTACAATATCGACGAATTCGTGCCAGACCGTGACTACACCGTCGATGCCCAGATGGTGCGCAACGTGGCCAAGGTAGTGGTACGCTTCAAAAGCTCCGAAGACCTCGACCCATCCCAACAGCAGATCTTCACCATCACCAACGTTCCCTCCACCCTCAACTGGCGCGGAGGCCTCTATCCCGACAAAGACAATCCCGAAATCAGCGCCCAGCCCCTGCGCGGAGCGTTCGACGTGCGCTACGAGACAACGCCCGAAGACAACAAGACCATCTCCGACCAGGAGTTCGAATACATTATCCCCGCCCACCGCGGTCTCGACTACTCTGCATCCGAGCCCGTTGACACCACCACCTGCCTTCTGCGCCTCAATGTGGATTTCACCTGCCTTGACGGCACTCACGTGGTAAAAAACAATATAGTGCTGGGATATGCACCGCGCGTCAACGGCGTTTACGACGTGTATGTGAGCTACAACAAACGCAAGCTCAACGTTGAGGCCCAGATTCTTCCCTGGAGCGAGGAAAGCGCCGATGCCGACGTGTCAAACGCCGAAATCATCACCGACAAGCCCAAGGTCGAGTTCGCCTACCGCGACACCATCCGCATAGACTCGCGCCGGCCCGTGACCCTCACCAAATCCGGCGACGCATCCTGGCTCACCGTCAAGAAAATCAGCGATACGATGTATGCCCTCGAGGCCGATGTCACCACATATGAAGTTGGACATCCCCGCTCATCATATATAACACTCCGCGACGGCAACCTCGAGCGCCGCATCCCCGTGACCCAGCGCCCCGACGAGGGCACCATCGAAGTGCATGAAACCGGCACTGTAAGCAACCGCGAGATGTGGGTATCTCCACCCCATCCCACACGTAATGTCGATGTGACATCCATATCCGGCGGATGGAAAATCCTGCCTAATCTACGCGTGTACAATACACCCACAGGCGGTGCGGGCAAAACGGAAAATGTAACACTTACCCGATTCAACGACAATGATGTAGACTTCTCCGACTACAACAAGGCTTTCGGACGTGAGCGCGTGATTTTCATGAACACAGAGACTCTCGACACGGCCTCGATATGGGTAGACAATCTCTTTATCGGCCTTACAGACGATATTGTGGAACTCGAGCAACCAGAGGGGACTACCTACAAAGACATAACCACCGACCTTATCAAGGTTGCCGGAGGCTCACGCGGAGCAACCATATCGAAATATCCCAACTTTGTCGACCAAAACTATTCCTGGTATGACAAAAACACAGGCCTGTTTCATTTCAGGTCATTGAGTAATCCTTCCGGCGACGACCGTTACGATACCATTACTCTGGCTCATGAAACCGACCCGGACTATACGGTGACTCTCTGGCTCGATCAGGTTATCATGGTGAATACCCCTGAGTTCGACTACTTCGTGGTGAAATTCACTTGGGCTTCTAAAGACGTTGATATCAGAGTGGGATTTACCGGTAATCCAAATAGTCAGGATTATCACGGCCAGACTTACAGCATGCCTAATGTAAGCAGCTTTAATAATAAATGGTGCGGCTGGAGTCAGAATAATGCCAACGGATACAATATAACACTGATTGATGGCTCCAGCAAACAATGTCTCAGATGGGGCGGAGACGCCACCGGAGGACAAGGAGAGACAGTGTTTTTCAACGCCAAAGAACTCAATACGTTCCCATATCCCGGTATGAAGCTCAACGGCCTGACAGATGCTCAGAAAAACAAAATGATTCCTCGTGTCATGAAGCTTGAATGCCGTGCCGGATGGTATACCTCAGGGGGAAGTGGACCTATAACCTGCACAGTTTACTTCTATCGCGGAGGAACCATGGTGCAGTCGGGAACCAACTTCAACAACTCCGGAGGCATAGAAGTAAAAAGACAGTCCTTTAGCATGAGTACATCAACCCGATATAATCCGGGAGAGGTGTTCTGCACGGTGGAATACGACCGAAAACGCCACACCGCCCGATTTACCAAAGGTGCAAATGCAAGCTAATCCCATTCTCTGCGATGCATCTATTGAAACGTAAAAATCAAAAGAAAGATATATAAATGAGAACTTTGCTCAAATCAAAAACTGTGCTTTCTATGCTGCTCTCAACTGTGATTGCAGGCTGCTCGACTGACGGAGCCAAGGAGCGCGAACCAGCTCCCACCGAGCATGAAGGAAAGGTGGAAGCCACGATTTCCGTGCAGATGCCTCAGCATACGGAGGACCCGGTGGACTCGCGCGCAGATGGCGCTACATCCGACCCCGAGTCAGACATCCTGACTCTCGACGGACTGGTGTTTGACGAAAACGGGCAGTTTATAGAGCGCCTGCAGGCCACGCGCATTGAGCGCGGCGAAGGAGGCAAGGTGACCGCCACCCTCCTTTTCGACAAGATAGCCCAGAAGCGCACCGTGCATCTGGTGGCCAACAGCCGCGACGCCGCCACCGATGCCGACCGCCTCGACTTTTCGGCCCTCACGCCAGGCGCTCCGGAGGCCAACGTGCGCAATCTCATCACCAAGCCCGTCGACGAGACCCGCATGGTGCAGCCGCAGATTATGCCCCCGGTGATGTGGGGACGCATTGTGCTCAACAACGGTATAGTCACCAACACCACCATGGACGGCGGCAAGCTCCTACGTACAGTGGCCTCGATAGTGGTGAGCGCCGACGCCGGCACTCCCGAGAACGGACTCTCGGAATTCGAGATAGAAGGAGCCTCGCTCTGCGACCCCGGAGCCACAGGCTATCTCACGCCCACCGACAACGTGACGACCGCCCCGACGGCCAATCCCACCGTGCCGCGGCCAACCAATGTATATGGCACCGACCCTTACAAATGGCCCGTCTACAGTTCAACTCCGGTACTTTACGCCTATGAACGCACATGCACCTCGTCGGCCTACATGAGCGTGATAATAAAAGCCAAATACAAGGGAGTGTCGGGCTACTACAAGATTCTGATGACTAACGCCGCCGGAACGCCCTACAGCATAGTGCGCAACCACCGCTATCTGCTCAAGATCACCCGCGTGACCGACCGCGGATATGCCGACCTCTCAACCGCCATAAACGGTCTGCCCACAAACAACCGCCTGCGCGCCACCGTCACCGAGAGCTCGGGCGACTACTCCGGCGTGGCGGCCGACCAGCAGTATATGCTCTGCCTCCCCTGCAACACCTTCGAGCTCTTCGGCGCCAACGCCACAACCCCCACCACTCCCAGCGTGAAGATTGCCGAGATACAATACACCGGCCCCACCACCCCGGTGGTGAAAACCGCCGCCTCATATCCCTGGCTGAGCAATATCCGCATAGTCTCAACGGGCAATAAGAAATATGTGATAACAGCCGACTTCGTCAAGGACAATGCCGACCATGAAGGCAATCTCACCGTGGTGGCCGACAACCTGGAACTCCCAATCAAGGTGAAATGGCATTTCAACGACGTGGACGTGAACAAGGCCACCACCTATTCGGTAAGCCTCATCAATCCCGGCGAAAAGAACTGGCGCGTCTACGGCCTGCAGGGACAGACCTCACCCATCTGGTTCGGCCTCACCAACAATAAGGACGTGGCCACCTCCGTGGTGCCGTCAACCATATTCCTTACAGACATCAACAGCAAATACAATCCCGGAGCATGGCTCCACATCAGCAAAGGGACCAACAACACGGCACGCATGCACAAGACATGCGGCGATGCAGCCGACGCTCCGGTATCGGCCGAAATCGTGGTCATCAGGCACAACTGATTCCCGACCGCCGACACCTCAGCTTCTCCTCCCATCCGACAGATAATTCCGACATAAAAGCAGTCATACTCAGATATCAGGCATGAAAAAAAGTGTATTTTACCTGGCAACGGCCCTCCTCGCGGCCTCAACCCTGTTCGGCTCATGCGCCGACAACTCTTCGGAACCCGGCCCTGCCGAGGAAAAGGAGGGCACGGGTACCATTGCCTTCACCATAAATTTCGCCAAATCCGCAGACTCCCGCTCCGATACACCCCCGAGAAGCGGTGACCGTACAACCGGAAGCTCGCCGACCACGGCTATATCCGACGCCATACCGCTCACGAGCTGGGACAACATACACTCGCTCCAGATTTTCCTCTATGACCAGAACAACTTCATAGTGTTCTCGCGCTACATCTCCGGCGACGAGATAAAGCAGGCGCTGGAGACCGACCCTTTCAACACCGGCTGTATCACCTACACCTATGCCAACGTACCTAACGGAATATACCATCTTGTGGCCGTGGCCAACGCCAACAGCGCCACAGAGCCCGTGGTGACCTATCTCAACGGACTGGCAATGCGCTGGAATCAGGACAATGTGCTGAAAACGTATATACACCGCGCCCGAATCGAGCACAAGCCCTATGAATTCCCCCGCTTCTATCTCGATGACCTCGCCGCCACAGGAGTGACCCGCACATCGCTGCCGTTCCATGCCCCGGCCGAGATTTTCATGGGCGTCGGACACCAGACCGACATGCAGATTGGCGGCGAATTCCCGGATATGGTGCAGGTGATAGCCGAACAGGAGATACATGCCGAAATCAAGCTTGAACGCCAGGTGTCCATGATGCGTCTGAGAGTGAACCTTGGCGGTGAGGATGACAACCTGAACAACGCCGACGTGAACCTGCGCGACGGCGGCAAGCTCAACTTCTCGTCACATGCAATGGTGATGGTGGTGACACTGCCGTCGGTGATGCTCCCCATCCACGACGACATGATAATAGACGGCGTGAACTATTACAAAGGCGTATCACCGGTGATGAACCAAACCGACATTCTGGTGACGGAACCGATCAACAACGAGGTTACGCGCCATTTCTACGACGAGAACCCCACCAAAGGCTATGTGAAGAAAGGCTATGCCACTGATGCCGGCTTCCCCGGCGACATAGTGAACATTCCCGCCGACCCGTACTCAGCCACATCGTGGCGCGACATACTGGTGATGCCCAACCACAAGGCCCACATACTCACCCCTGAGAATCCCGTGATCAACGAAAACCGCTATCTGCTGGTGATATCCGCTCTGGGTCTGCCGGGACACGAGTGCAAGGAAGGAGTGCTCACGGAGCCTCACACCGTCTACTGGGTGGGCTACATCAACGAACCCTTCGAACCGGGCAAGATACGCGAGGTCAACGTCACCTTCAAGGACGGAGGACAGATGGAAGTGCCCACACGCCCCGACAATTCCGGCACCCTCACCATAGTGGTGAAAGAACCCCAGGACTGGAACCCCGTGCATAAAGTGACCAACGTGGAACTCTGAAGCCCCACGGCATATATATATATATATATATATATATATATATTCACACAATCCAATACTCCAGAACAGATGTCAGGAAAAACAATAATAAAGCGTATGCTGGCCTGCGCGCCCGCGCTTATGCTGCTGGCTTCGGCCTCATGCACCTACAATTATTTCGAGGGCACGATCAACTACCGCGTGTTTGTGCCCGAAGTCAGGGACCATATAGTCAACAACTGCCACGTGCTGATCTACGACCGCGCCACAGGCGCCCTGACCGCGCAGGGCTACACCCGGGGCGGCCAATCGACCACCGACCAGTCGAAGATAGCCGAAGGAATATTCGAGTTCAGACTTGACAAGGGTGACTATAAGGTGTGTGTGCTCGCCAATACCGACAGCGTGGACTTCAATCCTGACCCCGTGCACGAGCAGGCGGCATTCCAGCTAATGTCGCACCCCCAGCCACCCTTCACCAAAGGCCCGGGCGACCTGCGGCTTGACTATATAGACCGTCCGCACGACGGCGCCACCGAAATCACCGACACGGCAGCCATCTTCAGATATCCCGCACGCATCGACGTTCGCTACCGCGCCACCGACGTAGATGCCGACCTGGTGGAAAAAGCCATTGTGCGCATCAACAATGTGGCCTCGGTGCAGCACCTCGCCGCCGACACTGTGCCCGAAGCCGTTGCCGACGGTCACGCGCTTTACTTCTTCCACTCCCCGACGAAATATCCCGTGGATGCCGACGGAGCAATCTTCCAGTTCACCACCTATCTCTTCCCCACGGCCCCGGAATCGGTACTTGACCTCGTGCTCCATCTCTCGGACAGCAACGGAAACTCACTGGCCAACTACACCCACGGACTGCGCCTGCCCGACGCCTCGCCGCTGGTGCTCACTCCCGGCGACCACGCCATAATCGACATCAACAACAACGGTATCACCGTGAGTCTGATAGGATGGGACTCGACAATCGGCGGCAGCGAATCGGACCTTGGCGGAGGCAAAAAATCGAATTCCTGACTGCCGGCCGCCTATTGCGCCAATAAATCATATAAACCAACCACACTCAATCAGAATCAACCAGTCAAGTCATGAAATCCATTACGCGACATATCGCCATAATCATAGCCGCCATATCGGCAGGCACCGGCCTTGCCTCAGGCCAGATGCTGAAACTCAACGCACCCCTCACCCTCGGCGGAAGCCCCAACCTGGGTTATGAGCACCAGCTCAACCACCGCCTGGCGCTGTCGGGCGACGTGTTCTGGCTCCCTTACATGAGCGACAAACACGAGGAGGTGTTCCGCAGCCTCCAGATCACGAGCGAACTCCGCTATTACTTCAAGGAGACCCTTGACAGCCGCATGGCCCACGGCTGGTACATGGGAGGCTATCTGATGTATGGCGACTTCAACATAGGCCTCTACCGCCACAACGACATGGACAAGAGCTTCCGCCGCGCCGGATGGGGCGTGAGCGGCGGTGTGAGCGGCGGCTGGAAATACAAGTTCAACGACCGCTGGCAGATGGATATAAACCTCGGCGTTGGCTACGTGCACATGCGCTATCACAAATACAAACTCGGCGGTGCCTACCGCCACCGCCCCATAGGCGGCTGGCGCTCCTCCCGCTGGATAGGCCCCACCCGCTTCAGTATCAGCTTCGGCTACGTCCTAAACTGCGGCTGCCGCAAATAAAACCCGGGAAAACCGAATCCGGGAACGGAAATCCGGGAAACGACGGCCTCCCGGCCGTCGAAAAAGGACATTAAATAAACCCTCCGGAATGACTTTCGCGGAATGGCGATATCCTCATCGCCACATTCCCCTCATCTCAGGCGTCGATAAGGATATCGACGCTCCACGATGGAGACCCTCCACTTCGATAAAAAAACTAAGGGACATTGAGTAAGGAATGCAGGGATGTACAAAATGAGAAGGGCGGCATATGCCGCCCTTCTCATTTTGTACTGTCATTCTTAACTCTTGGATTCCTAAGCCATCACCAGGCCCGCGCCTGGTGTTCGTCGTTGCGGATGAAGCTGGGCACGCAATATGGGCGCAGGTAAATCATGCCGCCGCGGAAATCTATCAGCATATCCTGCGTGAAGATATTGAGGGGATTTACACCGTAGGGCTCCTCACTGTCGTAATAGCTGGCTCGCCTGAAACCGGCGCGGTGACCGAGTTCTATCCAGGCGTGGTCGTCGGTAAGCGCCTTGTGGATATCCACGAGCGTGCGCACCGAATCCTCGCGCAGCGGATTGCTCGAACGCTCTGACTCCTCCGAGGGGAGCTTTAGCATGGCCAGCTGCAGACCGGTGTCGATATAGTAATCATTGTAAATATGGTCCACTCCCACATTCATATAATAGCGGTTTCCGGCGGTGAAGTAATGCAGCGGATTGTGGCTTCGCCATAACGCCACCGTGGGCTGATATCCGGGCGGTGAGGCGGTGTGAAGGGCCACAGACTGCTCATTGTAGAGATATTCCACCATGAATTTATCGAGCACATCTATACCGAGGGTCGACCTACCTGGAGTGACAAAGAAATCCACATTCGCCAGAGTGTTTACCTGATGGCGATTGCCCACAGCAATGGCACGGCCGGTGGAATCGGTGGCGAAATCATAGTCATAAAGAGGAAAATCTATTCTTACAGCTTCGGAATAGATATCATAGCGGCCATAGCCGTCGCGCCCCACAGTAAAAAGCGAAAGAGGGGTGACGCTCACTCCCTCGTCGCGCAGCTTCTGGATATCGGCGGGATTGATGGTGCTGATGCCGGATCCGGTGTCGAATTTGAAATGCACTCCCGGCATCATCTCAACCACAATCGGAGTACCTGACAGGAACATGCGTCCCGTGGGGGCATCCTCTTGGGCTATACACAATTGTTTCTGAGGCCCAAGTGAATACAGCAGCGCCAGATAGACACCCACTGAGGCTAGAAGGACTGCTGACAATATGATAAATACTTTCTTCATAAAAAAAATCAAAACGTTATGCGGACCCGTAGGCCATGTAAAATTCACAGGGCCCACTTCCTTCCGCACCCTTAGCTTGATAGCAAAGGTAATCCCCCGAATAAGCTTTGATATCCCGGGATGGGGACATTGGCATGAATATTTAATAAGATTGTAACATCAGGGGCGTGGAGACACGTATCACAGAAAGTCGGCGAGCGCGGGAGAGTAGATCTCCACAATATCATCAAGGCGGATAGCGATGCCGCCGGCCAGAATAGCCGCGGAGCGCCCGGAATCAACCCGCAGGAAACGGCCGGTGGTCACCTGATAGCTTCCTCCGCTCTTCCTCGCGTCAGGCACGAAATGCTTTATCTCCACCTCCACGGGAGCCGCAGCCATCACCACGGCCATGCGCTGGGAAAGCTCCCGGCAGGCATCTTCGGTAAGCTCAAGTTTCTCGGTTGTCTGCCGCTGGGACTCCGCAATGGTCTCGGCATACCCCCGGAGCGGTGAAAACCCGCGGAACTGCGCCGCCCGTTTATGCATCGGCATAGGATGCGGGGCATCCGACTCATAAGGATATTTGAGATTGATAATGTCATCGTATTTTCCCATAGTGAAACAAATTTAAAGGTTTTCGGGCGTCCACACAACACTGCAGCCTCAATCGAAACCTCGCCACTTCCACAAAATATGTTAACACGGGCGGTTTTAAGGAGTTTTCCGGGCAATGCCCGCAGTAAAAAATTTCATCATTCACAAGAGAATTCGTAATTTTGTAGTTAAGTCCGTAAGAACCGCCGGATTGCATCGCGCCGGCATTTCCGGGAACGTCAAACATCAAAAAGACAAAAACACTGATGAACAAACTGATAGCCTTACTATCCCTTTTCCTTGCCTGCGTAGGCACCATGAAAGCGCAGACCGCCCAGCAGCCCTATTTCCAGCTGCCCATAATCCCCGACTCCATAAAATCGTTTGACAAACGCCTCGACTACATGGTGGAGCACTACTGGGATTTCGCTGACATGAAAAAAGTGTTTTCCTCCCGCCCGAAAATGGCTGAGGCATTCGATACCTACATCAACTTCATGCCCCACGCCACAGCCACCAAGGCCAAGGCTTCGGTGAGCAAATTCCTCAAGTCAATCAAAAAGCCGGAAGATCTTCTGTTCATCGCCGAACTCGCCGAGGGCAAGCTCTATGCCGACACCGCCCTGCTTCCCAGCGACGAGCTTTACGTGCTGTTCGCCCAGGCCGTGGCCGACAACCGCGGCGTGAACCGCAACGCCAAGATGCGCTTCGAGCATCAGGCCCGTACACTCTCGCGCACCCAGCGCGGAATGAAAGCGCCTGAATTCGAATTCACCACCCCCGAAGGACTCCGGCGCACCTTCCAGCCCGACACCACCGCGCGTGTGACCGTGCTCTTCTTCAACGACCCCGACTGCACCGATTGCCGCCTGGCCCGCGTGCGCCTCGACGCCGACCTCCATACCCAGAAGCTCGTGGAGACCGGAGTTGTAGACATTGTGAGCATCACTCCCACCGACGGCACCGACCCGCTGTGGCTGAACGCTACCGCCTCTTATCCCACCTCCTGGACCGTTGGAGCAGCCCCTGACATCGACGAAGTCTACGACATACGCCGCTCCCCCACCCTCTACCTCATAGACCACAAAGGCCTCATTCAGCTCAAGACCGACAATGCCGAAGCCGTGCTCTCCATCCTCTCGGCATTTCATCCAAAGCGCACTCCCGCGGCACCGAAACAGTAACATTTCAATCTCCACATAACCATGAACGCATTGACCGACAAAGCCGGAAGATTATTCGTGAAATTCTCGCGCTACACCTACAGCAACCTTGGACGCCTGTTCCTGCGGCTGTTCGTGGGCGTAATGTTCATTCACTTCGGCATACGCCAGCTCATAGGATTCTCCGAGCTCCGGCATGTGTTTCCCACCGCGCTGGGCATGTCGTCGGAAACATGCCTCATCCTTATGATTTGCGTAGAGCTTATTTGCTCCCTGCTCATAATGGTGGGATTTCTCACGCGCCTATCGTGTATTCCACCCATCATTTCCATGATTGCGGCCGAGCACTACATTCTGCACGACCTCATGTCGGACACCATGTCGATGACAATAGACTGCACCGAACCCGGCTACGTGCCCATAATGTTCATAGGCATCTACGCTACAATAATGCTTCTCGGCCCCGGTAAAATATCGCTCGACTACTTCTTCTCCTACTTCTATCTCGAGAACACCAACCACACCGAAACCGAGATAATAGGCGAAAAGTAATCCCCGCCCCAATCATCCACATGAACATAGCAATGCTTATATCGGGAGGCGTAGACAGCGCCGTGGCCGTGCACCGTCTGGTGGAACAAGGCCATAATCCCCATCTGTTCTACATACGCATAGGACTTGACACCGACGAGGGCGACTGCGCCGCCGAGGAGGACATAGAAATGTGCAGCCTAATAGCCGCGCGCTACCACCTGCCCCTCGACATTGTGCCCCTGCATCAGGAATACTGGGACAACGTGATGGCCTATGCCCTGCGCACCGTCAAGGAGGGACTGACCCCGAACCCCGACATAATGTGCAACAAGATGATAAAATTCGGGTATTTCGAGGAGCGCGTGGGCCACGAGTTCGACGCTACCGCCACCGGCCATTACGCCACCATACGCAATATCGACGGCCGCACATACCTTGGCACCGCCCCCGACCCGGTGAAGGACCAGACCGACTTCCTTGCACGGATTTCATACAAGCAGCTCTGCCACCTGATGTTCCCCATCGGCGACCTTCCCAAGGCCGAGGTGCGCCGCATAGCCGAACTCACCTCGCTGCCCAACGCCCGGCGCCGCGACAGCCAGGGAATATGCTTCTTAGGTAAGATAAACTACAACGACTTCATACGCCGCCATCTCGGCGAGCGCCCCGGCCCCATAATAGAGATAGAGACAGGGCGCAAGCTCGGCGAGCACCGCGGCTACTGGTTCCACACCATAGGCCAGCGCAAAGGACTCGGACTGAGCGGCGGCCCATGGTTTGTGGTGAAAAAATGCGTTGACAACAACGCCATCTACGTGTCGCGCGGCTACGATACCGAAAAACAGTACGGACGCACCCTGCACCTGCAGGAAATGCACTGGATATCGGGCGATCCGTGGGGCACGGACTGCGACCACCGTCCCATCACCTTCAAAAACCGCCACACACCGGAATTTCTCCACGGCACCCTGACGCGGCTCGGCGACGGCGAATACCTGATAGAATCCGACACCAGAGTCCAGGGCATAGCACCGGGACAGTTCGCCGTGGTCTATGACACCTCCTCGTCAATATGCCTGGGGAGCGGAATCATCACCGGTCGCGCCGTAATCACCGGCACTTCCGCGCAATCATAATCCACCGTAAAAACAAACATCACTCCATAAATGAACACCGACTCACGAATAAGGCTTTCAGTGCTCGGAATATCCTACTCCCAGATACAGTCGGGAGCCTACGCCCTGATTCTGGCACAAGTGGACGGCCCATACCGCATACCCGTTGTGATCGGAGCCGCCGAAGCCCAGTCGATAGCCTTGCGCCTTGAAAGCATAGTGCCTCCGCGCCCCATGACCCACGACCTGTTTGTAAGTTTTGCCCATGCTTTCGGGGTAAAACTCAAGGAAGTGTTCATCTATAAGTTCGAGGACGGCATATTCTCCTCGGAACTCACCTTTACCGACGGCGACCGCACCGTGGTGATAGACTCGCGCACATCCGACGCCATAGCGATAGCCATGCGCACCCACGCGCCCATCTACACCACTCCCGAGATTCTTGACGAGACAGGATTCCTGATGGAAACGCACGGCGACGACACAGACGATACCGACGACAGCGACGACAGCGAGGAGACTTCGCAGAGCGGCAACGTGCGCCGGATGTCAGGCTTCGACCTTCCGGCCGATGTGGAAACGGAACCACGCTATGAGAACTATACCGTGGAGGAACTCGAGCGCACGCTTCAACGGCTCATCGACAATGAAAACTACGAGGAGGCAGCCCGCGTGGCAGAGATTCTGCGAAACAAGAAAAACGACTGACCCCACATATTCCGCTAATATCCGTTTCAAGCCATGAATACCATAAAAATAAAACTCTCGGCACTCAATTTCCTCAACTTCGCCGTCTGGGGTTCCTACCTCATCTCACTGGGCATCTATCTCTCGTCGATAGGACTGGCCCAGGATATCTACTGGTTCTATACCGTGCAGGGACTCGTATCCATAATAATGCCCGCGCTCATAGGCATAGCTGCCGACCGCTGGATACAGGCCCAGCGCATGCTCAGCCTCTGCCATCTCATAGCCGGCCTGGCCATGGGAGCCGCCGGACTTTACTGCGCCACAACCTCCCAACCGATGTTCGGGCCGCTGTTCACCCTCTACACCGTAAGCGTGGCATTCTACATGCCCACCATCGGTCTGGCCAATTCGGTAGCCTACAATGCCCTTTCCCGCGCCGGACTCGACACGGTGAAACACTTCCCGCCCATACGCGTATGGGGAACCGTGGGCTTCATAGTGGCCATGCTGCTGGTCAATTTCATGAAAATAGACGGTGTTCAGCTGGCCGCCTCCTACGGGCAGTTCTTCGCCTCGGCCATATTCAGCCTTATTCTGGCCGCATACGCCTTGACCATGCCCTCCTGCCCCACATGCCGGGCCAACAGCGCTTCGCTGGCCGATGCCCTGGGTCTGAAGGCATTCAGCCTTTTCCGCACGCGCAGGATGGCGGTGTTTTTCATCTTCTCCATGTTTCTGGGCGTATCGCTCCAGATCACCAATTCCTATGGCAGCTCATTCATATCCGGCTTTGCCTCGGTAGCAGAGTATGCCGAGGCGTGGGGAGCACGCAACGCCACGGCTCTGATTTCGCTCTCGCAGGTTTCCGAGACACTGTGCATCCTTCTGATACCCTACTGTCTGAAACGTTTCGGCATAAAAGGCGTGATGCTCATAGCCATGTTCGCGTGGGTGCTCCGCTTCGGATTCTTCGGCCTCGGCAACCCCGGCTCAGGCGTATGGCTCTTTATCCTCTCCATGATAGTCTACGGCGTGGCTTTTGACTTCTTCAATATCTCAGGCTCGCTATACGTCGACAAGCAGACCTCGCCCGAGATGCGCTCGAGCGCCCAGGGACTGTTCATGCTCATGACCAACGGCATCGGCGCCACCATAGGCACACTTGGAGCCGGAGCGGTAGCCAACCACCTCGTGTTCTCTCGCCCCGCAGGCATCGAGCAGGTGGAGGGATGGCACACGGCATGGCTCATATTCGCCGCCTACGCGCTCATTGTGGCCGTGATGTTCTGGATAGTGTTCCGCGACGACACCTCGGCGCCAAAACTCTCGGAAGAGCAGGCCGAAAGCGCTCCTGCCGCACCCGAAGGAATGATTTCACCTGAATAAACAAAAATATGATACGCTTCTACGCCCCCGATATAGAACAGACGCTTACCCTGCCTGAAAGCGACTCGGGCCACGCCGTGAGAGTGCTCCGCATGCGTCCGGGCGACGAGCTGGAAGTGACAGACGGCCAGGGAAACCTGTATGCCTGCCGTATCACCGACGCCCATCAGCGCCATGTGGCCGTAGAGATTCTCCGCTGCCAGAACAGTCCGCTGTGCTGGCCCCAGGAGATCACGGTGGCAGTGGCTCCCACCAAGCATCTCGACCGCATGGAATGGATGGTGGAGAAACTCACCGAAATTGGCGTGAACCGCATAGTGCCGGTGCTCTGCAACCGCTCAGAGCGGCGCGAGATAAAGACCGAGAGGCTTGAAAAAATAGCCGTGTCGGCCATGAAGCAATCGCTCAAATGCACACTTCCGGTCATAGACGCCATGACACCCCTCAGGCAATTTCTCGCCTCATGCTCAGCAGAGCAGAAATTTATAGCCCACTGCGACAGCACATCGGAAAGAAAACTCCTCGCCCGCGAATACCGTCCGTGGACTTCGGCGGCAGTGCTTATTGGCCCTGAGGGCGATTTCGACTCATCGGAAGTGGAAGCAGCTCTGAAAGGCGGCTGGATTCCCGTGACTTTAGGCGACAACCGGCTACGCACCGAAACAGCGGCCATAGTGGCCTGCGACACATTCCACATAATCGACCAGATAAATCCCGATTAAAGAAAACAGATATGCCAGACAACAATATGTTCAGCCGGCTCACAGCCTCCGGCAACTTCTTTCTGCTCGCAGGCCCCTGCGTGATAGAAGGCGAGAAAATGGCTCTTGAAATAGCCGAGACAATAATGGAAACCACATCACGGCTCGGCATTCCCTACGTGTTCAAAGGTTCCTACCGCAAGGCCAACCGCTCACGCATCGACTCATTTACCGGAATAGGCGACGAGAAGGCCCTGCGCATACTCGCCAAAGTAAGGAAGGAATTCGGATGCCCCGTGGTGACCGACATACATCTGCCCGAAGAGGCGGCGATGGCAGCCGAATATGTGGATATTCTTCAGATTCCCGCCTTCCTGTGCCGTCAGACCGACCTTCTTGTGGCAGCTGCCCGCACCGGCAAAGCCGTCAACATCAAGAAAGGACAGTTCCTTTCACCCGAGGCAATGCAGTTTGCCGTGCAGAAAGTGCGCGACGCCGGAAACGAGGATGTAGCCGTGACCGAACGAGGAGTTTCATTCGGCTATCAGGACCTTATAGTGGATTACCGTGGAATTCCCGAGATGCAGAAATTCGGATGCCCGGTGATTCTTGACGCCACACATTCACTGCAGCAGCCCAACCAGTCCAAAGGCGTGACAGGCGGCCGTCCCGACCTGATAGAGACCATAGCGCGCGCGGGAATAGCCGTTGGTGCGGACGGTCTTTTCATAGAGACGCATCAGAATCCGTCAGTGGCCAAAAGCGACGGCGCCAACATGCTTCCTCTGGCTCAGCTGCCCGTGCTTCTGGAGCACCTGACTGCCATACGCAGCGCCATCAACAGCTTCCGGGAAGCATAAGCTGATACACATACGCATCGGAATATCTGCCTCCGCATCTCACCCAGCTGCGGAGGCAGCCTGATATTTTATATCCTGCGTGGTCAAAAAGAGTTCTTGAAGCAGTGTTTCCGGCGCTCACCACGGCATACAGCTGATGGAAGCCGAGCTGCCCGGAGCAATAATCCGTGAGGATTTCGAGTGCTCGCCGCCCTATGCCGCGGCCACGCATTGCAGTTTCCACCACTATCCCCACTCCTGCACGGCGGTTGAGGGCGTCAACATCATAAAGATCGACCATGCCGCATGTCTCACCGTCGCAGTCTATCATAAGGCGCAACTGGCCCTGGGCGAAAGCGTCGGGCGTATAATTGTCTACGTACGCGGCAAGCAGATGGCGTGAAAGCGGGGCACGCGTGTGTCCGTCGGGCCACACCGCAGGGTCGTTTTCCATTCTGAACATGGCGTCAACATCGGAAGGTTCGGGGGCACGGAGAGTGATTTTCATAGATTCCATAATATTTGTGTCAGGATTTGAAAGAGTCGCTGAAGAGTGTGCGCTGCTGTATGGAGCGACCGAGAGTAATCTCGTCGGTATACTCAAGCTCGTTGCCCACCGCCATTCCACGGGCAAGCTGAGTGATTTTCAGTCCGGGGAAGTCCTCGAGCTTGCGGAAGATATAGAAATTGGTGGTATCGCCCTCCATGGTGGCGCTGAGGGCCAGAATCACTTCCTTTACCAGACCTGAGGCCACGCGGTCTACAAGCGATGCAATCTCTAGGGAATCGGGGCCTATGCCGTCCATGGGCGAAATAACGCCTCCGAGCACGTGATACACGCCACCGTACTGGCGCGTGCGCTCAATGCTCATAACGTCGTTGACAGCCTCTACCACACACACCGTCGAGTGGTCGCGGCGCGGGTCGGAGCAGATGTCGCAAGTATCGGTCTCGGAGATATTGTGGCACATCTCGCAGTATTTCACTCCGCGGCGCATATTTATGATGGCCTCACCCAATGCCACTCCCTCGGCCTCGTCGCGGCGAAGAAGATGAAGGGCGAGCCTCAGAGCCGTCTTGCGCCCTATTCCGGGAAGTCGCGACAGTTCAGTAACGGCGTTTTCAAGCAACGATGACGAAAATTCTTCCTGCATAAAGTATAAATGCTGAAAAATAATTACGGCGCCCCTCCCTGGAGGGGGAGAAACGCCGTAGTCTGAATTTCTTTTTTAGTGTGAAAGACAGAAGATCTTAAGAGGTCACTGGCCGAGATAAGGCTTGAGCAGACGGCTCTTCTGTCCTTTAAGGCGGCGGATGGCTTTTTCCTTGATCTGACGCACACGTTCACGCGTGAGGTCAAACTTGGCTCCGATTTCTTCCAGTGTCATTTCCTGACATCCTATGCCGAAAAACATCTTGAGGATTTCGCGCTCACGCTCGTGGAGCTGATGAAGGGCGCGGTCAACCTCCTTCGAGAGGGATTCCTGGTTGAGCGAAGAGTCGGCCATGGGCGAATCGTCGTTGGTAAGCACGTCGAGCAGACTGTTGTCCTCACCCTCCACAAACGGGGCATCAACCGAGATGTGACGGCCCGAAACCTTGAGGGTGTCGGCAATTTTGTCGACGGGCACATCCAGTTCCTCGGCGAGTTCCTCGGCCGAAGGACGGCGTTCGTGATCCTGCTCGAACTTGGACAGCGCTTTGCTGATCTTGTTGAGCGAACCAACCTGGTTCAACGGCAATCGCACGATGCGCGACTGTTCGGCAAGAGCCTGAAGAATTGACTGTCTAATCCACCATACCGCATAGGAGATAAACTTGAAGCCCCTCGTCTCGTCGAACTTCTGTGCTGCCTTTATCAGGCCCAGATTGCCTTCGTTGATGAGGTCGGGCAGACTCAGACCCTGGTTCTGGTACTGCTTGGCCACTGACACAACAAAGCGAAGATTTGCACGTGTGAGTTTGTCGAGTGCTCTGGCATCTCCCTGGCGAATGCGCTGTGCGAGCTCCACTTCCTCCTCTACGGAGATAAGAACCTCGCGGCCTATTTCCTGAAGATACTTGTCGAGCGACGCGCTTTCGCGGTTAGTAATTGATTTTGTGATTTTTAGTTGTCTCATCTTTCAAGATTGCGAGATTAAGCGTGCGAAATTACAAAAATTCATCTCAAAAAACAATTCCGAAGCCCCTTATTTCCCACGCTTTAAATTATTTTAGCAGTACGCATAAGAAAACACAATGAAGCCCGCGGTGAGAGGGCCACGGGCTTCATTATCTCTGAGTGTTAAGGAACTGTTATTTCTGACGGGCCCAGCGGATGAGTTCGCTCCATGAGGGTTTCTTGCCATACATGAAGATTCCCACACGGTAGATTTTCGCGGCAATCCACACCATGACAAGGAATGACAGATAGAGAACCAGCAGAGAGACGACTATTTCCCACGCAGCCACTCCCGAAGGAATGCGGCTCATCATCACCATCGGCGAGGTGAAGGGCACGTAGGACAGCGCCACCGCTATGCCCGACGACGGATCCTGAGCAGCCATCATGGAGAACATCATGCCGAAAATAATCAGGAACATGGGAATGGACTGAAGCTGCGAGGCGTCCTGGATGTTGTCAACGGCCGAACCGATGGCGGCATATATTGCGGCATACAGCATGAATCCGCCAACGAGATAAAGCGCCATATAGCAGAACAGACTGAGGATATAACCCACATCGGAAAGACGGGCCACAATCTGTATCATCTCCGGATCGATGCCGGTGTCGGACGCGGCGACTGCTCCGGCGGCATTGTAGGTCTGCACCTGCTCAAGCAGTTCGGCAGGCATTATGGCCGGAAGAAGGAAGGCTGTCATCAGGCCGATGAGAACGGCCCATATCACAATCTGGGTCACAGCAACCAGTCCTATGCCACAAATCTTTCCGAGCATGAGCTGTACGGGCTTCACCGAAGAAACCACAAGCTCGAGCACGCGGTTATTTTTCTCCTCTATGATGCTTGTCATCACCATCTGGCCATAAATAAGCATCACCATATAGAGTATGAGCATCAGCACAAGTCCAAGACCGTAGCTCAGGCCGACTGAGGCCTCCTTGGCCTCTTCGCTTCCCGATTCGGTGCGGTAGGCTTTCAGCGACACATCGCTGTGGATTTCCTCAAGTATCTTGTCGAGACCGGCTATATTGTATGAGGCTATGCGTTCATTCTCTATAATATCGTTTACCTGGGAGGTTATGCCCGATTCGAGCGAGAGCGACGAAGCCTTGCGCGAATAGAGCGAGAGACCGTCGGAACCGTTTGCCACTCCGGCCGGAATCACCAGCACGGCATCGGTATCCTCGTTCTTGACGAGCGAATCAAGCGGGGCTTCTGCCCTAACGAAGGCAATATCCTCGTTGCTCTTGAGTTTGTTGAATATGAATCCGCTCTCGTCTATCACCTCCACCTGACGGGAGTCGCCCTTGCTGAAAAGCATTATCAGCGAGGGAGCCGCCATGAGGGCAAGCATAAGCAGCGGCATGAGAAGAGTGGTGAATATGAAGCTTTTCTTTCCCGCGCGCTCCATAAACTCGCGCTTTATGATAATTCCTACTCTGGAGTCCATAGCGTTTTAAACATTTGATGAATCCTTGACCATGGAGATGAACACATCGTTCATCGAGGCACGCGATTCATTGATTGAACATATATCCACGGTTTTGTTGGCGATATCTATGAGAGAGCGTACACCAGCCTGGGGCTTGAGCGTCACAGCCATTTCCGTGACTTCGGGACTGCCCGATTCCAGAATCTCGAAATCGTCGGTCACCGGCTCTATCGCCGAAACGAGGCTGCGGGAATCGCAGCGGAAACGGAGACGGTAGCGGCCGTCGGAGAACTTGCGGCGAATCTCCTCCACGTTTCCGCTCAGAATGTTGCGACCCTGGTTGATAAGCGAGATGTTGTCACATATCTCCTCAACGGAAGCCATGTTGTGGGTGGAGAATATCACTGTGGAGCCTTCGTTCTTGAGGCGCAGAATCTCGTCGCGCAGCAGATTGGCGTTCACGGGGTCGAAGCCCGAGAACGGCTCGTCGAAAATCAGGAGCTTGGGACGGTGAAGTACCGTGACGATAAACTGCACTTTCTGAGCCATACCCTTGGAGAGCTCTTCGACCTTGCGGTTCCACCAACTCGATATCTCGAAGCGTTCGAACCATTCCTTTAGACTCCGTGTGGCCTCGGCCTTTCCAAGGCCTTTAAGACGGGCGAAGAAAACGGCCTGGTCGCCTACTTTCATTTTCTTATAGAGACCGCGTTCCTCAGGAAGATAGCCGATATTCACCACATCGTCCTGGCTCAGCGGATGACCGTCGAAGGTCACCAGACCGGAATCGGGCGCCGTGATATGGTTTATTATTCTGATGAGTGTGGTCTTGCCGGCGCCATTCGGGCCCAGAAGACCGTAGACCGTGCCCTCAGGCACAGAGAGCGAGACCGAATCGAGCGCCTTGTGGTCGGTGTAGGTCTTGCTCACATTATCTACCGTTAGTATATCCATACTTTTTCTGTTACTGTTGGTTTATTTGGATTCCTTTTGACAAATATGACGCATCTGCACGCCATAAATTGCACCGGAGTCAATTATTTTTTTGCCGCTTGCCGAAAAAGCGGTTCAGAATCACGGCCAATGCGCCGTCGCCAGTCACATTGCATGCCGTTCCGAAACTGTCCATGGCTATATACAGCGCTATCATCAGGGCATTCTGGGCATCGGTAAATCCAAGGATAGACGAAAGCAGTCCGAGCGACGCCATGATCGCACCGCCGGGAATGCCCGGGGCCGCTATTATCGTGATTCCTATCATGGCTATGAAATGGGCGAACATACCCGCCGAGTAAGGAATACCCTGCAATATCATCAGGGCAAGAGCGCACGCCACGATTTTCAGCGTGCTGCCCGACATGTGGATTGTTGCGCAGAGAGGCACCGTGAAACCGGCCACATCCTCGTCAACCCCCATCTTCACCGTCTGCCGGAGCGTTACGGGAATTGTGGCGGCCGACGACTGCGTTCCCAGTGCGGTGAAATAAGCCGGCATCATGGTCCAGAGCATCCTGAAAGGATTCTTGCGATTGAAACATGCAGCGATACAGTACTGCAAGACGAGTATGCCGATATGCAGCACGAAAATCACCCCGATGATCTTGGCGAAAGCCGTTATGATGGCTGTTACCTGCCCTGCCACAGTCATGTTCACGAAAATGCCGAAGATATAAAACGGAAGAAGTGGAATCACAATCCTGTTGATAGCGAGCGCCACAATATCGCGGAATTCCGAGAGCCCGCGGCGCAGCGCTGTGGAATGAACCACGGCACATCCCACACCAAGCATAAACGCAAGCACCAGCGAGGTCATAACACCCATCAGTGGCGGGATGGCGATATTGAAATATGTAGTGATCTCAACCTGCTGTTCCAGTCCCGCCTTCTCTATGCCTGCCGCTCCCGAAAGCATTCCCGGAAACAGCCATGCCCCTGTAAAATAGCTAATGAACCCGGCCATAATAGTAGCACCGTAGGCGAGCAATGCTGTGGCCACGAGCATCTTTCCGGCACGCGCGCCGAGATCGGCTATGGCCGGAGCCACGAATCCAAGAATGATGAGCGGTATCAGAAAACCCAGGAACTGGGAGAAAATGCCGTTGAAGGTAGCACAAAGCTGCGCCCACCACATAGGGCTGATATATCCTATGCCGATACCTGCCACAATAGCTATGGCTATGCGGCCAAGCAGACCGATTCTGAATTTCTTGTTTTTCGATTTTTCGTCCATAAAATGACCGGGGCTAAAAGTTTTCTCAACAAATTTAGCATATTTTTTGCGCACGGATGCAACTTTTCGCTTTCCCCTTTCGTCAAAGTTATAAAACCCATAAACTGTTATAAGAAAATGAAGATTCAAAAACTGATGTTTGCCTCCGCGGCAATATTATTCGGCATCTGCTCTCAAAGCTGCGTTTCGGCCGCATCCAACGTATTCGAGAAAATGGCAAATATGACCATGGGTAAGGTTGAGGAAGCCGGCCCGATGAAAACTATAACAATCGAGGCTGATAAGGTGACCTCTATCGATACCTCGAGCGGTATAAGAGTGGAATATACCCAGGGAAGCGAAACATCGGTGACGCTTACAGCACCCGACAACATCATAGACGATGTGGAAGTGACCGTGAAAAACGGTGAGCTGAACTGCGGCATGAAGACCAAACGTCGCGTCAACAAACCCATAACCGTGACCGTCACCTCACCCGGCGTCGACGACCTTGAGGCAAGCTCCGGTTCTTCCATCAAAATTGCGGCCGGACTGGATATGCCGGGCTCCGAAATGGAAATCTCTGTATCAAGCGGCGCGAGAATAGACGTGAATAAAATAAGTGCGGAAAGCATCGAAGCTGACGCTTCAAGCGGCTCAGCGCTTAGAATTGACGGCGCCAAGGCCACGACCATGGCATTCTCAACCTCCAGCGGCTCGAGCATGCGAGTAGAATCAATCACGGCTGGTTCCGTAACCGGAAAAGCATCCAGCGGAAGCTCCATGGGCGTTTCAGGCACAACCAAATATGTGGAACTCCGCGCATCTTCGGGCTCATCATTAAGCGGCCGCTCACTCGTTGCTGAAACCGGTCTGCTCAAATCCTCCAGCGGTGCCAGTGTGTCGGGCAACGTGAAAGGTTCATGCGAAATCGAGAAATCCTCCGGCGGCTCCGTCAGCAACCGCGCCGACTGACAGCTGGGAAAATCACGCAGTCTCCGAAAGGTTATGCCACAAATGTAGGACTGTTCCCTGGAGCAGCCGTTAAAAACCATTGATTACCATCAGATGTACGAGCGTACATCCCTACAATTTGGACGATAATCTGAGTTTGCAACACCAATTTATATTTAATATTTACATATCGGTAACCTCCGATCGGAAAGAGCAGCCTTGTGGCTGCTCTTTTTATTTGGTTGTATATTATTTTTCATCACTACAGGGAACTATTCCGGAGAAATTGCATCTAATTGGATAAAGAAAATCAGATGATGAATAATTCTGACTATAATAAATCCTTTACTGCGATGGTGAGCCGACATGAAAAGATAATTTTCAGTGTCTGCTTCTTTTACGCTACGACAGCAGTGCCATTTGAAGACATCAGGCAGGAGGTCTTGATTTCTTTATATAAAGGGTATCGCAATTTCCGACATGAGAGCTCAGAATCAACATGGGTTTATAAAGTATGTATCAATACTTGTCTGCTATCTTTAAGAAAACTCACTTCGAAGGTTAAGACCATTCCTTTGGAGGAAATGCCCTTGACATTTTTTCATGATGACAGCGATAAAGAATTCAAAGAAAAATTAGAATGGCTCCACTCTATGATAGTGCAACTCAATCCTATGGAAAAAGCCCTGATATTAATGTGGCTTGATGAACTGAGCTATGAAGAAATCGCCGCCAACATGGGTATACCGAGAAATACGGTTGCATCCCGTCTGCATAGAATAAAGGAAAAAATTTCATCAAGAAAGGAGGTTTGAGTATGGAACTTGAAGAATTAAAGACCGCATGGAAATCAGTCAGACCACAAATCAAGAATACAGGATGTTCTACGCAAAACAGCGACTGTCTTTCCCGAAAAAAAGACGTCAGGTCGCGGCTTTTAAGAAAGTTTTTCCTGGAAGAAATATTCGCTTTTATATGCCTCATCCTACTGGCCACATCGCATCTGTGGTCTCCTACAAAGCTGCCTGTTTTATGGCTGGTTGCATTCTGCGCAGTTATCGTTGTAGCTATGGTCTATGGCATTGGGCTATATGGTGCTATAAAACAAATAAATCTGTGGGAAGATTCCAACGCGGAGATTTTTACGGCGATTATCAAAATGAAGAAGCGTTACCGCCGAATCGAACTGGTTACAAGCATTCTGTTTTTGTCATTACTGATATGGCTCTCTCTGACACCACCCTTCCTAAATACGCCTGATATGTACATTGTATGGAGCATGACCATTATCTGCTTCGGTCTGGAATATCTATGGTACAGAAGCAATGTCAAACAATTAAACATTTTAGGCAACTGGGACGAGTGCGAAATTTAAACTCATTAAATACGAACCTATGAGAACAAGAAATTCATTAGCTTCATTCCTGCTTGCAAGTCTTGTCGGAATCCTCGCCATCGCTTGCAGCACTAATACTCCGACTAAAATCAGTGTTGACAAGGACATCTGGGTCGCTGTTTACTCAACCACTGATAACGGAGGCATAATAGACACAGTTTCGCCCTGTCTTTTGGAGGAAATCGTACATATTTCAGAAATACTTCGTTATCCAGCTGATGACGGAATAACCATGCCGTTCACATTCTCTGACTCTGCGAAATATGCAGAACTAACGGATAACAGTCTTGGAAAAAGAATAGCCATCAGTGTTAACGGACATGTGGTGTCTACACCTGTTGTAAAAATGGAAATCGGAAATGGAGCATGCTCCGTAGTGCTCGACGAGACTCAGACAAAAGCCTTATTCCCGAACATAAACCTCGAGAAACTCAAATCAATAAAATAGAAAGATTCCCAATCAGACGGGAAACTCAGATGCGCGAATTTTGTGTCCCGGCGGTGACTGTTGCCGGGACACAAAAAATCAGGGTATTAATCTGTTCTATCAGAGATTTGTTTTAACTTTGTAAAATTCTATAAAACAAAGATTAAAAAGTATGGCTATGACTATCAACTCCTCGCCAGTCCTCACCGGCGAATCTGCCAAAGCTTTTTTTGAAGAAGCTGAACGCAACAGCAAACTCCCTACTCCCCGTCTTTCCCCGGAGAGAGGAGCAATTGAGGGAATATGACCATTTGTGCCGCGAGTTTTACCATAAGCTTTTTGGAAAAAAGTGAATAACGTCGCTGATTTCAATTTGGCAACCGAGGCTATAAGAATGCCTTATACTCCTGAAGTAGCTGCTTTTTGCAAGCCATTTTCATCTAAAGACAATTCATTTCTACGAAAATAACGGCTTTAAGCCTCTTTATAAATCAGAAAAGGAAGAACGCACATTCCTTGAACTTGAGCCCGATGAGCCGCTGGAAACACGCTTTATGTTTTTCGGCTTGAAACTGGGCTAAAACCATTTATAATCATAAAAACAGAGCGGTGTGTCAGCAACGAGGCCTGGCACACCGCTCTGAAAGTTTTTTTTCAACGGGATATTATTCCGGGAGGGAATAGCCGGCAAGACGGGCTATCTTGCGGGGAATCTCGGTGTTGTCCTGGAAGCATCCGAAGATTTCACTGCCGGGGCCTACGGCATATACAGGCACAGGATTGCCGGTGTGATGGGGAGTGGTCCATCCGGCTCCCGCCTTGGTTGACATTACGCTGAACACCTTATCGGCAAAGGCATTGAAATTGTTGTAAAGTCCTTTTTTATCCTCACCGTGGCCGCGTTCAAACACTTCGGTAAACAGATTGTGGAGCTGCTCGGTCTCTTTATCGCTGAGCTTTACACCTTTCCAGAATCCAAGGTTTTCCTCAAGATATGCCTTCATGTCGTTCCAGGTATAGGCCGAATCGGTTGCAATCACCTTCTTGCATATATCGGAGAACATTTCCTTTGACACTTTCTGGTTGGTATACAAATCAAAGTATGCATTATATCCGGAGGCCTCATTGCCAGTTGACATTCCGCCCGTATCATGGTCGGCAGTAACTACAATCAGAGTCTCGTCGGGATGCTGGAGCATGAAATCGTAAGCGATACGCAGCGCGTTGTTGAAATTGAATATCTCGGAAATGGCAGTGGCACCGTCGTTACCATGAAGGGCATGGTCGATATTGCCACCCTCCACCATCATGAAGAACTTGTCGGGAGAAACGTTTTTCAGATGATCCAGACATGCGCCAGTCATCTGCTCGAGGGTGATCATGCCGGGAATCGAGTCAATCAGATAGCCGGTATTGCCGTCCTGGAAAGGTTTACGGTCAAGCAGCACCACGCGTCCGCCCCTGGGTTTGTCGGCAAGATATTCATCATATCCATTGATTACTCGTATGCCTTTCTGGCGGTAAATGTCGAGCACATCGGTGGGCTTGCCTTTCTTTTTCAGTCCGTTCAGGGCCGAACCGGCAAGAAAATCAAAACCGCTTGAAGCAAAATCGCGGTCAACCTCCGGACGCATGCCGCGATTGGCCACATGGGCATAGAAAGCGCCTGGAGTGGCATCATCGGGAGCCACATTCGTCACCAGGCCTACGCCATAGCCGTTGTCCTTGAGAACGCTGGCTATGGAAACCACAGCCACGGTATCAGGAGTTACGCCAAGCATGCCGTTGGATGTTTTCTTTCCGCAGGCCAGAGCGGTGCCGGCAGCGGCAGAATCAGTAACAGGTGAGCTTGCCGAGTAGGTCGATACCTGTCCTGCTACGGGGAAGGTCATCATCAGGGGAAGATTGGGCTGCCCGTAGACCGCACGGTTATAGGCCACCGCGGCCATTACCGGGGTCATGCCCATGCCGTCGCCTATGAAATAGAAAATGTATTTAGGCGTCGAGCCCAACGCCACTGATGCAACCAGTGTTGCAAGAAACAGAATAATGTTACGCTTCATTATTTTTAAGGTTTATGGTTGATTGGTTATAAATTTCTTAAGAGCAGGCATGGCCTTGAAGGCTTCGCGGCGCCCTATTTCATATACTTCCTTCATGCGGGCACGGTTGGTCGACACGCGTCCTATGGGCAACATGCCATCAGGAGCAATCACGAAGGTGTCGCCCGCACGCTCCCCGTCGCTCACCAGCCGAAGCTGGGCGTTGTACATCTCATGGCGCCGCGCCATAGCGTCGGCTATTGCTCTGTGGCGGGGCAACAGCAAGCGCCACAGCCATGCGGGAGCGGGCTTCTTGAAATAGTCGCGTGGCTGTGTCAGCACCACCACGTTGCGTTCGTAGCCTATCGAGCGGAAATAAGCAAGGGGGATTGAATCGGAAATACCGCCGTCGAGCATCAGGCGACCGTCGTCAACCCTCACAGGTCGGGTAACCGCGGGCATCGAGGCCGAGGCCCGGAGCCATTCCAATGAATCGCGGTTCACGCGGTCCATCCGGTAATACGCCGGCTGAGCCGTGGCAACATCCGTGGCCACGAGATAAAATGCCATCGGGTTCTCCTCGAAACGCTTCGAATCGAATACATCCAGTTCGAGCGGCAGGGTGTGATAGGCAAACTCGGCTCCCACCAGATTGCCCGTGGTGAGAAGGGAGCGCAGACCCATGTAACGCGGGTCGGACGCATATCGCAGGTTGTAGCGGAGAACGCGACCCGGCTGACATGACTTGTAGTTACAGCCGAAATTAGACCCGGCCGACACACCTATCAGGCCGTCGAACTCCAGCCCATGCTCCATCATCACATCGATGACACCGGCTGTGAAGAGGCCACGCATGGCGCCCCCCTCGAGCACGAGTCCGGTTTTCACTGTTTCGCTCATCTACTGCAAATATAATAAAAAGCATTTCCCCGTTAAAGTAAATTTTAGGTAAATTTGTCGGCGAATTAACCACGGACAGATATTAAGATGCAGATTACCGACATAAAGATCGACGATTTCGACTATCCCCTTCCCGACGAACTCATAGCACGCCACCCCCTTACGCAGCGCGACGCTTGCCGCCTGCTCGTGAGGGAGAATGACGGCACGCTGCAACACCGTCTGTTCTCCGACCTGCCCCGACTCCTCCCCTCCGATTCGATAATGGTGTGCAACAATACCCGTGTGATCAACGCCCGTCTGCGTTTCCACAAGCCGGGAGCCTCGGGAGCCCTGATAGAGATTTTCTGTCTGGAGCCAGAAGAGCCCCGCGACTATGAACGCTCGTTTGCCGCCACAGGCTCCTGCTCATGGCTCTGCTTCGTGGGCAACAGCAAGCGGTGGAAGGAAGGACCACTGACCCTCGATCTCAAGGTTGACGGAAAGGATGTAAGGCTGAGTGCTGTCCGCGCCGAGCGGCGCGACAACGCTTCCGTGGTGCAATTCTCGTGGGACGACAATTCCGTCACCTTTTCAAAAATTATAGATGCCGCCGGCGAAATACCCATTCCTCCCTACCTTAACCGTGCAACCGAGCAGTCGGATACCACCGACTACCAGACGGTGTTCAACCGCATAGAAGGCTCCGTGGCGGCTCCTACCGCCGGACTTCACTTTACACCCCGAGTGCTTGACGAAATTGACACCCTCGGAATCCCCCGCCGGGAACTCACCCTGCATGTGGGCGCGGGAACATTCCAACCCGTGAAATCCGACACCATCGGCGACCACACCATGCACAGCGAGTTTATATGCGTGGACCGTGCTCTGATAGAAGAACTGGCTGCTACAGACAGAAAGGTGATAGCGGTGGGAACCACCTCGGTGCGCACGCTCGAGAGCCTGTATCATCTGGGATGCATGGTAATCCGCGGCGAGAAGCCATGTGAAGTGCCGCAATGGTATCCCTACACCGACCACGGGCAGGATATCCCGACTCCGGACGCTCTCCGCGCCCTTGCCGGATATCTCAGCGAAAACGGCCTTGACCGCCTCGTGGCCTCCACCCGCATCATCATAGCCCCCGGCTACCGTTACCGGGTGATCCGCGGAATGGTAACCAACTTCCATCAGCCGAAATCCACGCTTCTTCTGCTTGTGTCGGCCTTTACCGGAGGCGACTGGCAAAGGATGTACCGTGAGGCCCTCGAACAGCGCTACCGATTCCTGAGCTACGGCGACGCCCAGCTCCTGCTATAATGCCAATAGTATTTATAAGACTTATAAAACTTATAAGACTTATATGACTTATAAATTGATTTGCAAATCCCCGCGACGTGGAACACCCGGCGACAAATGTTCCACGAGTTATTAACAATCCGGCCGTTTTATAAACATTTAACTCAATTTCAGCGCGAAACCTATTTAAAGAGAGTCTAAATGGGCTACATTTGCAACGTAAAACACATTGCAAATGGGCAAAATAATAGCTATCGCAAACCAGAAAGGCGGTGTGGGCAAAACCACCACCACCATCAACCTCGGGGCCTCCCTTGCTTCCGAGGGTAAGAAAGTGCTTATAATCGACGCTGACCCCCAGGCCAACGCCACTTCCGGCTACGGTATAAACCCGGAGGAAATGAGTTCCTCGATTTACGAATGTCTGGTCGACGACTATCCTCTGGCAGGAACGCAGGTGTCTACCTGTGTGGAAGGGCTCGATCTGATAGGCTCCCGCATAGACCTTGCCGGCGCCGAGATAGAGCTTATCTCCCGTCCCAACCGCGAGAAAGTGCTCGCGAACCTGCTCCACGGAATCTCCGACAGCTATGATTATATTCTCATAGACTGCTCACCGTCACTGGGCCTCATCACCGTCAATGCCCTTACGGCAGCCGATTCGGTGATAATCCCAGTGCAGGCCGAATACTTCGCCCTCGAAGGCATCTCGAAACTTATCAACACTATACGTATCATCAAGCCCAAGCTCAATCCCGGACTTGAAATCGAAGGATTCCTCCTTACGATGTACGACGCGCGCCTGCGTCTCGCCAATCAGATCTACGAAGAGCTGAAGACCCACTTCGGCGACATGGTGTTCACCACGGTGATTCCGCGCAACATACGCCTTTCCGAGGCTCCGTCCCACGGTCTTCCGGCCCTGCTCTACGACGCCGAAAGCCGCGGAGCGACATCGCACGTGGCTCTCGCTCGCGAAATCATAGCTAAAAACAAACGTAAAGCTCAGAAGAAACAGGCCGTGGCCCAATAATCCCTTACAGAAACAATCATGACTAAACCGTTACGACGCAACGCCCTGGGGCGCGGACTCGACTCTCTGATACCGATGGACGACGTGCCTGCCAAGGGTTCCATCGCCATAAATGAAATAGCTCTCGACCAGATTTCACCCAACCCTGAGCAGCCGCGCACCACTTTCGACGCCGAGGCACTTGAGGAACTGGCCACATCCATACGCGAGTTCGGAGTGATCCAGCCCCTCTCGCTGCGAAAAATCAGCCCCGACTCCTATCAGATAATAGCCGGAGAGCGACGCTACCGTGCCGCCTCAATGGCAGGCCTCCAGAGCGTGCCAGCCTACATCCGTACAGCCAATGAGGCCGAGCTGACCGAAATGGCACTCATCGAGAACATCCAGCGCGAAGACCTCAACGCCATAGAAATAGCCCTTACGTTCAAGAAGCTCATTGACCAGTATTCCCTCACTCAGGAACGCCTGAGCGAGCGCATAGGCAAGAAACGTGCCACGGTTGCCAACTTCCTGCGCCTTCTGAGGCTCCCGGCAGAGGTGCAGCTGGGTCTGCGCGACAAGCTTGTGGACATGGGCCACGCACGCGCCCTGCTGTCTATCGACGATCCCACGCTCCAACTCAAGCTCTACAAACTGACACTAAAGGAAGGACTGTCGGTGCGCCGCGTCGAGGAACTCGCCAAGCAGTATCGCGAGGGTACGCCCGAAAAGCCTGCAAAAAAAGCAGAAAAACATTCGCTGAGCGAGGATTTCGAGATTCTGCGCAACCATCTGTCGCAGCGTTTCGCCACACCGGTGGCATTCAACTGCGACGCCAAAGGACGTGGAAAAATCACCTTCAACTTCAAGAATGAAGAGGAACTGGAGCGATTGATAACCATTTTTGACTCCGTCTTGGATACTTCGGCCCAGCAATGACCTGAGAAATTTGGCTCTGCTCCCGACTTTTTTTCGTATCTTTGACTCCGTCTTGAAAACTAAAACCAACCTGCAACTGATTTATCGGCAGTGCGTGAGCTTTCACAACACACGCAAGCCATTGATGATAAACCAATTGAAAGAAAACAATCCGGATAGTGGAAACCCATAGACCACACTCGAGGAGAATACTTTTAGTGGTTCTGGGCGTGATTACTCTCGCGCTCGGATGCCCTTTTAACATTTTTTCAGCAGCTCCCCAGAAGCCGGTCAAACCGGTTCACCGTCCCATATCGCCGGTAAGAGAAATGCCGGATACCATAAATCTCTCTCCCTCCACCCCCGACAGCGCCCTCATTGTCGGTGAGCGGTTCTCACTCACAGGCGACTCTGTGACTTTCACCCCAGTCGACACCCTGGCAATTCTTCCCAATGGAGAACCGGCTCTCTTCACCGACTCAATAGCACCGGCAGCAATCCCCGCCGGGAAAACGCGCGAATTCAACCCCGACCCAATTCGCGCCGTGTGGCTGTCGGCCCTCTTCCCCGGACTCGGACAGATTTACAACCGCCGCTTCTGGAAACTCCCCATTCTGGTGGGAGGATTCATGGGCCTGGGCTACGGAGCGTCGTGGAACAACAATATGCTCTCCGACTACAGCCGCGCCTACAGCGACATAATGGACAACGATCCCAACACAAAAAGCTATATGGACTTCTTTCCGCCCACCACAAACGAGGCGGATATAAATATAGAATGGCTCAAACGAACGCTGAAATCACGCAAAGACTATTTCCGCCGCAACCGCGACCTCTGCATCATTTCCATGGTGGGAGTCTACGCCCTCGCCATAGTGGACGCCTATGTGGATGCCTCGCTGAGCCAGTTCGACATCAGCCCCGACCTTTCAATCAACGTGGCGCCGACCATATTGCCCAATATAAACGGCAACAGGCCGGCGTTCGGTGTTCTGTGGGCTCTCAATTTCTAAGGAACAATGAAAAGACTGAAGCATATCGACATGAAGAAACCAATACTGACGATAATCGTCGCAGGCATAGCGCTAGCCTTGCATGCGGGGCCTTCGGTACTCGACATAAAGCACTCCATCACCGACAATAATGTGGTGGCCCCCGAAAGCTTCGAGACCAAGACTCGCCAGCTCCGCGAAAACTATTACCTTAAACACTTCACCGTAGAAGCACCCACCGACGGCACCGGCAACGTCGGCAATGCAACCGAATACGAAGACCTCCTCTCCCGCCTCCCCGCCGAGATAGAGATGCCCTACAACCATATTGTAGGCAAGTTCATCGACATGTATCTGGGCAAGCGCCGCGACCTTGTGAGCGACATGCTCGCCCTTCACAACTATTACGGACGCATATTCGTGGAAGAGCTCGTGAAGCAGAAAGTGCCTCTGGAGCTTCAGTATCTGCCGGTGATAGAAAGCGCCATCAACCCCAACGCCGTATCGCGCGCCGGCGCCGTGGGTCTCTGGCAGTTCATGCCTGCTACTGCCCTTGATCTCGGCCTTGAGGTGAATTCGCTCGTGGACCAGCGCCGCGACCCTCGCCTGGCCTCGCACTACGCCGTGAAATACCTCAAGCAGCTCTACGGAATATATGGTGACTGGTCGCTTGCCATCGCTGCCTACAACTGCGGCCCCGGCAATGTTAACAAAGCCCTGCGCCGTGCCGGCGGAGGCAAAAAAGACTTCTGGGAAATTTACAACTATCTTCTCCCCGAAACCCGCGGCTATTTCCCCGCATTCATCGCCGCAAACTATGTGATGAATTATCACAACCGTTACGGCATCAAGCCCACATTGGTCAAAAACGCGCTTATCACCGATACCGTACAGGTGTCGCAGCGTATCAACTTCCAGCAGATAGCCGATGTGCTCCAGATTCCCGTGGAGGAAATCAGAATGCTCAACCCGCAGTTCCGCAAAGATATCATACCGGGTGACAACCATCCTTACGCGCTGGTTCTCCCCTCGCAGCAAGTGCTCAGCTATATTATGAGCGAGCCCCAGATTCTTGCCAACAACGCCGACGAATACGGTCGCCGCACATACGTTGAGCCCGGCACGCCCCTCGAACCGACGGACAACAGCAACACCAACCAGCTATCGGCCAACAGCCAGACAAAGAATGCCGACGGCAATGTAAGCGTAGACAACGCAATCTCCACAGAACCGGTAAAGAAAATCCACGTGGTGGGCCGCGGTGAGAATCTGCGTGACATCGCCAAGAAATATGGCGTAAGCGCCACGGATGTCAAACGCTGGAACAATCTCCGTCGTGGAAAGGTGAAAGAAGGCGACCGCCTCGAAATCCAGGTTATCGAGCATCAGGTAGCCAAAGCAAGCACCGTTCCCACCACCGAGTCGACCGTTACCGAGCGCGTCGATACCCGTGCGTCGGTCAATGAGGAGAACCGCTCTACGGCGTCGCGCTCAGAGCGTACGTCGCGCGCCAAAGAAACCACATCTGCCAAGGCTGCAGCTGCCAAGACCACTATCTATAGTGTACGCAGCGGTGATTCTCTCGACAAAATCGCCAAGAAATTCGGCGTAAGCATCAACGACATCCGCTCGGCAAACGGCATGTCGCAGGGCACCACGCGTATCAACATCGGGCAGAAGCTCAAGATTCCCGCAGCAAAATCCGTGAGCAGCGCAAAAAAATCTACAAAAAGCAAATCGAAAACCACAAATAGCAGTTCCAAAAAGAAAAAATCGAGCCGCCGCCGCTAAACCGACATAATGCACGCAATTCGCAGAAAAGCGTGTCAAAGTGAAATTTCGGCATCTTGATTCGTGCCCCCGAAGGCAGAATTTAAGATGCCGAATTATTTTATTTCTGAAATAATATTTTCTACATTTGCTACCATAAAGACAAAAACATAATCCAGGATCTATACCTAAAACACCCAGTTATGGATATAAACAAAATCATGAGCTCTCTCGAGATGAAGCATCCCGGAGAGAAAGAGTATCTTCAGGCAGTAAAAGAAGTGCTGATGTGCGTGGAGGATGTCTACAACCAGCATCCCGAATTCGAGAAGGCACGAATCATCGAGCGGATGGTTGAGCCCGACCGCATATTCACATTCCGCGTAACCTGGACCGACGACCGCGGCCAGGTGCAGACCAACTTGGGATACCGCGTGCAGTTCAACAATGCCATCGGCCCGTATAAAGGCGGCATCCGTTTCCATGCGTCCGTGAATCTTTCCATTCTTAAATTCCTCGGTTTCGAGCAGACATTCAAAAACGCCCTCACCACCCTTCCCATGGGCGGCGCCAAAGGCGGCAGCGACTTCTCACCCCGTGGCAAGAGCGATGCAGAGATCATGCGCTTCTGCCAGGCCTTCATGCTTGAACTCTGGAAGAACATAGGAATAGACCGCGACGTCCCCGCCGGCGACATAGGCGTGGGCGGCCGCGAGGTAGGATATATGTATGGCATGTACAAGAAACTCTGCAACGAGTGCGACGGCTCAATGACCGGCAAAGGCCTTTCGTTCGGCGGCTCGCGCATCCGTCCCGAAGCTACAGGATTCGGCGCTCTCTACTTCGTGCAGAGCATGCTCGCCATGAAAAATACCGACATCAAGGGCAAGACCGTGGCTATATCGGGCTTCGGCAACGTTGCCTGGGGTGCCGCTCTTAAAGCCAACGAACTCGGCGCAAAGGTTGTCACCATCTCCGGTCCCGACGGATATATCTATGATCCCGACGGCATCAGCGGCGAAAAAGTGGACTACATGCTTTATCTCCGCTCCACAGGCGAGGATATCGTGGCTCCTTACGCTGAAAAATATCCCGGCTCAACATTCTATCCCGGCCGGAAACCCTGGGAGCAGAAAGTGGACATCGCTCTCCCCTGCGCCACACAGAACGAGCTTGCCGGCGAGGATGCCCGTCAGCTCGTTGACAACGGCGTGCTCATGGTGGCCGAAGTATCCAACATGGGCTGCACCCCCGAGGCCATCGACACCTTCATCAGCAACCGCGTGACCTACGCTCCCGGCAAAGCCGTGAACGCCGGCGGTGTGGCCACCTCCGGACTTGAGATGAGCCAGAACGCCATGCACCTGCAGTGGAGCGCCGAGGAAGTCGACCAGAAACTCCACGGAATCATGCGCGACATCCACGAACAGTGCGTGAACTACGGCATGGAGCCCGACGGCTACCTCAACTACATGAAAGGCGCCAACATCGCCGGCTTCATGAAAGTGGCCGACGCCATGATGGGTCAGGGCGTAATCTGATTCCCCCGCAGCTCCTTAAGCAAAATACGCAAAGACAACAACCATAATCGGTGTGCCGGACCTTCCGTCCCGCACACCGATTTTTTAAGCCTATATTATACTGTATAATAATGAAAATATGTTACTTTGCGTATGACATAAACAACTATATCATAAGCAATGGCAAAAATCACAGTACAAAACACCCCCATCACTATTCTCTCACGAGAAGAACAGGATTATATATCACTCACAGATATAGCTACTGGCAAAGAGGGTGACAACCGTTCTGCCGATATAATCAAGAACTGGTTACGAAATCGCTACACCATTGAATTTCTTGGCACTTGGGAGGTAATTCATAACCCTGATTTCAAAGTGGTCGAATTTGACCACTTTAGAATGAGTGCAGGTTTGCCATCGTTTGTGTTGAGTGCGAGTTCCATAATTTGTTGGGGGATTGTCTGTCCTTTAATTGTAATTCCATCATTTATTTGGGCCGGAATAAGAATTCATGACGGCTTCGGAGGAGTAGCCTATTTTATGATTTCGTGTATCTCATGGGGAGTTTCAATTTTACCATTATTATTAGGAGTGCATCTATACAAAAAAATAACATCAGTGGGTTAGCGACACACGGAATGAACGATCGTTGAGGACGTTAGCAACAACACCTTTGTTCTATCAGTAAAATTGTTCTATCAGTAAAAACGTGGCCTAAACGTACAAATGCCATTGTCGTACGTCAAAACAAACAGTAGAATAGGAACGACTAAAAACTTATCCTCAAATATATAGACTTTCTTGACTATCAGAATGCCCATCTATTCTACGGCATAGACATCTTACCTGATTCCACCATTTCAAAAATCGAGGCGTTGAAATAAAGAAGTGGCAAATTATTAAGCATATTTGCACTTGCATGTGGAGGGAAAGACGTTGCAAGATGGCAGATCCGGGTTGCGAAAATGGAGAAAAAGAGTTACTTTTGCATCCCGTTATGAAATACGGTTTTGACAACGAGAAATATCTCAAAATCCAGTCCGAACACATCAGGGAACGCATAGCCCAGTTCGGCAACAAGCTCTATCTCGAGCTTGGAGGCAAGCTCTTCGACGACTACCATGCCTCACGTGTATTACCGGGATTCCAGCCTGACAGCAAGCTGCGCATGCTCTCGCAGCTTAGCGACCACGCTGAGATAGTGATAGTAATCTCCGCCCTCGACATCGAGAAAAACAAAGTGCGCCACGATCTGGGTATTACCTACGATATGGACGTGCTCCGTCTGCGCACAGAATTCACCAAGAGGGGATTTCTCGTAAGCTCAGTGGTTGTAACCCATTACAACGGTCAGGCAAGTGCCGACGCATTCCGTAAGCGCCTCGACCGCATGGGCATCCGCACCTACTGCCACTACACCATCGAGGGCTATCCCAACAATGTGGCCCTGATAGACTCCGACGAAGGCTTCGGACGCAACGACTATGTGGAGACCACCCGTCCGCTGGTCATCGTCACCGCCCCCGGTCCCGGAAGCGGAAAGATGGCGGTGTGCCTGAGCCAGCTTTACAATGAGCACAAGCGCGGCATCGAAGCCGGATATGCCAAATTCGAGACCTTCCCCGTGTGGAGCCTTCCGCTGAAACACCCCGTAAACCTGGCCTACGAAGCCGCCACGGCCGATCTCAACGACGTAAACATGATCGATCCGTTCCATCTCGAAGCCTACGGCAAGACAGCTATCAACTACAACCGCGACATAGAGATATTCCCTGTGCTCAACGCTCTGTTCGAGGGCATCTACGGAGAGAATCCCTACAAATCGCCCACCGATATGGGCGTAAACATGGTAGGCTTCTGCATCAATGACGATGAGGTGTGCCGCGAGGCCTCCAAGAACGAAATCATCCGCCGCTACTACACCGCCCTCGGAGCCATGGCCCAGGGCGAGGGAAACGAACAGGAAGTAAGCAAAATAGCCCTTCTTCTCAACCAGGCCAAAATTTCGCTCTCCTATCGTAAATCAACAGTGGCCGCAAAGGAGCGCGCCGAGCGTTCGGGACGTCCCTGCTCGGCCATTGAGCTTGCTGACGGCACCATAATAACAGCCGAGACATCCGACCTTCTGGGCCCGAGTGCCGCTCTGATCCTCAACGCCATCAAGCATCTTGCCGGAATAGACCATTCGGTGAAGCTTATCCCCCAGTCAATGATCGAGCCGATACAGCACACCAAGATAAACTACCTGCGCAGCATCAATCCACGCCTGCACACCGACGAGGTTCTCGTGGCCCTTTCGGTACTCTCCACCACCGACGATTTTTGCCGGCGCGCGCTCGAAAAATTGCCGGAACTCTACGGATGCCAGGCCCACTCCACCGTTATGCTCGGAGAGGTTGACCACAAGATATTCAAGAAGCTCGGCGTAGGACTTACATGCGACCCCGCGCGCAAGCCCCCGAAAAATCTTCCGGAAGTCACCGAAGCCTGATTGCCCCGGCACCCCCGCGGACATCATGTAACAAAAACTTAATCCCTTGCCCAATCCTTTTTTTGGTTGCAAGGGATGTTTTTTCATAGGAAAACCGTATTTTTACATCGCATTCCTTTTCATAACCGACCAATATGGCAAATGCCCAGAAATATACAGTAGCCGACCTCGAACGCGACCACCGTGTACTCGAACTCCTGGCACAGAATTTTCCCAACATCAGCGCCGCAAGCACCGAAATTATAAATCTTGAGGCGATTCTCAACCTTCCCAAAGGCACCGAACATTTCGTGGCCGACCTTCACGGCGAATACGAGGCTTTCCGCCACATTCTAAAAAACGCATCCGGCAACATCAAGCGCAAAGTGACCGAGATATTCGGCGCCACCATGCGCGATTCAGAAATAAAAGAGCTATGCTCGCTCATCTATTACCCCAAGCCCAAGCTTGAGATCATAAAGCAGCATGAACAGGATTTAGCCAACTTCTATCAGATAACGCTCAACCAGCTCGTGAAAGTGGTGCGGTCTGTGTCGTCAAAATATACCCGTTCCAGAGTAAGGAAGTCCCTACCCAAAAGCTACGCCTATATCATAGAGGAGATGCTTCACGAAACCCCTGGCGACGTGAAGAAACAGGCTTACTTCAACCGGATCATAGAGACCATAATCATCACCGGACAGGCCGAGGATTTCATCGTGGCGATGTGCAATGTGATCCAGCGCCTGAGTATAGACCAGCTCCACATTCTCGGCGACATCTTCGACCGCGGACCGGGCGCGCATCTCATAATGGATCTGCTGAGCGATTACCCCAACTTCGATATCCAGTGGGGCAACCACGACATTGTGTGGATGGGTGCGGCCGCCGGCAACCCGGTGTGTATAGCCAATGTGCTGCGCATGTCGCTCCGCTACGCCAACATGACCACCCTTGAAGACGGCTACGGAATCAACCTTGTGCCGCTCGTGACAATGTCGATGGAGACCTATGCCAACGACGACTGCACCTGCTTCGCACCGCGCATAGCCCCCGACGACTCCACTTATTCCGACCGCGCGCGACTGATGCTCGCCCGCATGCACAAGGCCATAGCCATCCTGCAGTTCAAGCTCGAAGGCGCCATTATAGACCGTCATCCCGAGTGGGGCATGGACGACCGCAAGCTTCTCAACCATATCAACTATAAAGAAGGCACCATAAGCCTCCCCGAGGGAACCTTCCCCCTTCTGGACTCCTCCTTCCCTACAATAGACCCGGCCGATCCTTACCGTCTGACGCCTGAGGAAGCGGAGCTGGTGGAAAAGCTGGTGCACTCCTTCCTGGTGTCGGACAAACTGCAGAGCCACATGGACACCCTCATATCCCACGGCTCGATATTCGGTGTCTACAACGGCAATCTGCTGTATCATGCATCAATTCCCCTGAATCCCGACGGAACACTGAAGGATGTCACCGTGGGAAGCGAGAAATACCGGGGAAAGAAACTCCTCAAACGCATCAACATGATAGTGCGCGCGGCGTTCAACGACGACACCGAGGCCGAGGAGCGCGCGTTTGCCACTGATTTCTTCTGGTTCCTGTGGTGCGCGCCCGACTCTCCCCTATTCGACAAATCGAAAATGTCAACGTTCGAGCGTTACTTCATAGCGTCGCCCGAGACCCACAAGGAGATAAAAGGCAATTATTACACTCTGCGCGACAATCCCGGCGTGTGCGACATGATTCTTGAGGAATTCAACGTGACCGGGCCCCACCGCCATATAATCAACGGCCACGTGCCAGTGAGGGCCGCCAGCGGCGAAAGCCCCATAAAGGCCGACGGCAAACTGATGGTGATAGACGGAGGCTTCGCCAAAGCCTACCATGACACAACCGGCATAGCGGGCTACACGCTCGTGTTCCACAGCCGTGGCTTTGAGCTTGTGCAGCACGAACCCTTCACCTCGGCCGAGAATGCGATTCTCAACGGCACCGACATAGTGTCTACAAACCAGATTGTGGAGATGAGCGCCCACCGCATGCGCGTGAGCGACACCGACAAAGGCGCGGTGCTCCAGAGCCAGATCAACGAGCTGATGGAACTTCTCTACGCCTACCGCCGCGGTTATATCCACGAACGTTCGGTGCGCTGAGACGCACTATAGCGGCGATGCGTCAGTTCCAGCCGCCACCCAGAGCCTTGTAAAGAGTGACAATGCTCAGCTGCTTGTTGCGGATGGCGTTGCTAAGCCCTATCTGGGCGTCGAAATAGCTTCGCTGTGCGTCAAGAAGGTCTATATATCCTATCACGCCATTGATATATTGCAGCCTTGCGAGGTCCACGTTAGAACGCGCGGCCGCTTCAAGGCGGCGCCACGATTCGTATATATCCTCCACCTTACGGAAGGTGATTATGGCCTCGCGCACATCGTTGAACGCAGTCAGAACAGCTTGCTCATATTTGATGCACTGGCCCTTATAAGCGGCCTGCTTGGCCCTGTAGGCACTCTGCCTGCGGCCCATATCCAGTACCGGGCCTAACAGTCCGGCGCTAAGAAAATACATGGGCGATTTCAAAAAATTACTGAACTCTTCGCTCTCAAGACCGCCTTGCCCCGTAAGGGTAAGCCGCGGGAAGCGGTTGGTATAGGCCATTCCCATCTCGGCATTGGCGGCAATCAATTGTTGTTCGGCCATGCGCACATCGGGGCGCCTCTGCAATAACTCCGAAGGAATACCCACAGGCAAAGCCGGGGGCAGAGTCACATCAGGGTTGAACGCCGAGCGCGGTATAGCCGTGGGATACTCGCCCAGAAGCAATGATATTTCATTTTCCTTAAGGGCTATGCTGCGCTCAAGCTGCGGTATATAGGTTGCGGTGCGCGCATACTCCACCTCGGCCTGACGGAACGCCGTCTCGCTCGTAAGGCCCCCTTCAAAACGCAAACGGGCAATTCTCACACTTTCCGAACGCGCTTCGAGAGTGCGCTTTACAATGGCGTATTCATTGTCAAGAGCCACCAGTTCGAAATAGGCGGTAGCCACCTGCGCCACCAGACTCATCCTCACGGCCCGCATGCTTTCTATTCCGGCCAGCAGATTGGCTTTGCCGCGGTCACGGGCCCACCGCAGATTTCCCCAGATGTCGGGTTCCCACGAAACGGAAAGTTTCAATCCCAGCTCGGGGTCGGGCTTGAATTTGTCACCACCGTAATTAAGACCTTCTTTCTGCAGATAGGCACTTCCGCCCACCACCGGGAGCATATCGGCTCTTGACTGCCGGCTAAGGGCCGCAAGCTCGTCAATACGCGCATCGGCAATAAGCAGATTCTTATTGTTGACAAGAGCGCGATTTATAAGATTATGCAATATGGTGTCATTGTAAATCTCCCACCATTTATACTCTGCAAGCGAGAGTGTGTCGCCGGGAATCGAAGAATATTCCTGGGGAATATCTATGGCCGGAGCCACGTATTTATGGCCCAGCTTACACGATTGCATTAAGCCGGCCACAATAGCTATTATAATAAGAACTCTGGTTTTCATTTTCTTGACTTTCTTAGACGGAAACGGAATCGACCGTTACCTACCACACGGAATATCAACACATAGAACAGCGGCACCAGCACGATTCCAAACGTGACGGCAAACAGCATTCCGAAGAAAACGCCCGTACCTATCGACTGTCGGCTTGCCGAACCGGCTCCGGTGGCAATCACCATCGGGACCATACCCAGTATAAATGCAAGCGACGTCATGAGAATAGGACGGAATCGCAGTCCGGCGGCATGCAGCGATGCCCTCAGGGGAGATATGCCCCGTTCGGTCTGCTCCTTGGCAAACTCCACAATCAGGATACCGTTCTTTGCAGCCATGCCCACGAGCATCACCAGGCCCACCTGAAAGTAGACATCATTTTCAAGCCCGCATATCCACTGGCCCAGATATGCCCCAAGAGCCGCCACAGGCAGTGAAAGCATCACTGCGGCAGGCACAGTCCAGCTCTCATAGAGCGCCGCGAGAAACAGGAACACAAACAGCCCCACAAGAGCCATCACCAGACCGGTTTTTCCTCCGGCCTGCTTCTCCTGATACGAGAGGCCGCTCCATTCCACACCTATGTTGTCAGGCAGATGCTCGGCCGCTATCTCATCCATTATCGACATTGCCTGGCCCGAACTATAGCCACGCGCCGCCTCGCCTCTGATTGTGGCGCTCGAAAACATATTGAAGCGCTTTATGCTGCCGGGACCGGTGGTGTAGCTCGCATTTCCCAGGGCCGTTATTGGAATCATGGAGCCATCGGCTCCGCGTACATAGAAGAGATCCATGTTCTGACGGTGCTCGCGATAAGGAGCCTCAGCCTGTATGTACACGCGGTACACGCGGTTGAACATATTGAAATCGTTCACATATACCGCACCGGTAAAAGCCTTCATGGTTGAAAACACATCGGCCATCGGCACGCCTGCAAATTTCACTTTGTCGCGGTCCACATCAAAATACAGCTGAGGAATCTCGGCCTGAAGCGACGACGACAGCCCGGAAAGCTGCTTCCGCTGCGATGCATAATACAGCAGGGTGTCCACAGCAGCCGAAAGATCGTCGAGCGTGGCATCGCCGCGGGCCTCAAGCTGCATTTCGAAACCTCCGGAACTGCCGAGGCCGGGGATAACCGGCGGCGTCGAGAGATATATCTTGCATTCGGGATATTCGGCCATATCTTTCTTCACCTGCGCCATCACCGAACTGACAGTGCCGCCGTCGCGCTCGCCCCATGGCTTCAGAATCACCGTTAGCTCACAACGGCTCTGATTGCTGCCAACCCTGGGACTGCTGCCAGCTACACTCTGCACATAATCCACCGCCGGGTTTTCCATCAGATAAGCCACGGCCCTCTCGGTAACCACACGCGTTCGCTCAAGCGTGGCTCCTTCCGGAAGCTCAAGCTCTATCTTGAAATAGCCCTGGTCTTCCACCGGCAGGAAACTCGACGGCATAAGGCGGTTTATCACCATTATGGCCACAAGCATCAGGCAGAACGCCACAAGCACGCGCTTGTAATTACGCACGGCCTTTCTCACTATGCCCAGATAGGCCGTATTGCCTTTCGACAGCCAGCGGTTGATAGTGCGGAATAGAGCGTTCTTAGGCTTATCGGGCGCCTCGGGTCTCAGGAGCTTCGAACACATCACGGGGCTGAGCGTAAGAGCCACTACCGACGAAAGCAGCACGGAAACCACAATCGTGATTGTAAACTGGCGATAAAGCTGGCCTGTGATTCCCGGCAGAAAACTTACCGGGAGAAAAGCGGCCGCAAGCACCAGCGAGGTGGCTATGATGGCACCGGTAAGGCTTTCCATTGCCTTTTTGGTGGCCTCATAGGGTGAAATGCCTTCCTCATTCATGATTCGCTCCACATTCTCAACCACTACTATGGCATCGTCCACTACTATACCGATGGCAAGCACAAGGCCCAGCAGCGTGAGCATATTTAGCGAAAATCCGAACAAAAGCATAAACCCGAAAGTACCTATAAGAGAGATGGGCACAGCCACTACCGGTATGATTGTCGCACGCCAGCTCTGCAAAGCCAGATACACCACAAGAATCACAAGCACCAGAGCCTCGAAGAGCGTGTGGTACACACCATTTATCGACTCCGATATGTATGTGGTCATGTCGAAAGGAATATTGTACGAAACCCCATCGGGAAAATTCGCACTCAGTCCTTTCATTGCCTCCTTCACTTTGGAAGCCACATCCATGGCATTAGCGCCCGGAAGCATATAAATGCCGAGCACGGCTGCATTTTCGCCGTTGATCGCGCTCTCCGTATTATAGCTTTGGGCCTCAAGCGAGATTCTCGCCACATCGCGCAACCTGATAAGGGAGCCGTCGGGATTGGCCCTGACAACTATCTCCTCAAACTCACCCACCGACGAAAGGCGCCCGCGGGTAGTAATCGGCACAGTGACATCCAGCCCTTCCACCGGCTGCTGTCCGAGCACTCCGGCCGCAGATTCCCGGTTCTGGTCTTTCAGCGCTTTCTGAATGTCTCCCACCGTAAGACCGAGGTTGGCCAGACGGTCGGGCTGCAGCCATATCTGCATAGCATAATAGCGGCTGCCGATATTAGATACACGACCTACGCCCGGAATACGGCGCAAAGGGTCAAGCACATTGAGCGTGGCGAAATTACTCAGATATATCTCATCGAACTTCGGATCATTGGACGTGAGGCATATTGTCAGCAACTGGCTGGGAGCCTGTTTCTCCACCGATATGCCGTTCTGCACCACCTCGGCCGGCAAACGCGATTCGGCAAGCTTCACGCGGTTCTGTATCTCGACGGCAGCCAGATCGGCGTCGGCCGAGATGTCAAAAGTCACTACGGCCGAAAACGAACCGGAGTTAGAGCTCGACGACTCCATGTAAATCATGCCCGGCGTGCCGTTTAGTTCCTGTTCGATCGGCGTTGCCACGGCCTGCGATACGGTAAGCGCGCTCGCACCCGGATATGACGCGCTGATGCGCACCACCGGTGGCGTGATCTGAGGATATTGGTCGACGGGGAGCGACGTCAGGCCGATGACGCCTATGACAACGATCAGTATCGAGATGACGATTGAAAATACCGGCCGGTCAATAAAAAATGTCGTTTTCATTGTTCACCGGCCTCCTCCGCCACGCGCACGGTCATTCCGGGCGAAAGTTTATGGTAGCCCTCGTCAACAATCAGTTCGCCGGCCACAAGGCCGCGTTCAACCACCACATTGTTGCCGATTTCCGGACCGATTTCAATAAATCTTTTTTCAACCGTGGAATCCTTACGCAACACGTATATATAGACTCCGCCCTTTTCGACTATGAGGGCCTTGGCGGGAACCACAAGGGCATTCTCCCTAACATCAAGCAGGACTTTCACTTTTGTGAACTGGCCCGGAAGCAACGCACGCTCAGGATTGGGCATTTCAGCACGGACAGAGAATGTACCGGTCTGCGGGTCGACCTGCGGTTCCGCAAAATCCACCAGACCCTTATAAGGATATACCGTATTGTCGGCAAGAGTTATGGTGACATAAGGTTGCCACGTGCGCGTTGAATCCTTCTGGCCAAGCGCAACATTACGCTCTTTACTTTTGAGGTAATCAAGAGAAGTCATGCTGAAGTCTACCAGGACGGTGTCACTCTTTACAATCGTAGCCAGGAGCGATTTATTGCCCGGGCCTACAAGAGTGCCTATATCCACATGGCGCTCGCTGATCTGGCCGGCAAGAGGAGACTGCACGGTAGTATAGCCCAGCTCAAGTTCAGCCTGGGCAAGGTCGGCGGCGCTCATTTCGACGGCCGCCTTGGCCGTTTCGTGTGCGGCTATCGCATTGTCAAGGTCAAGGCGTGAGGCGGCATTCTGCTCGTAAAGCGGACGGATGCGGTCAAGCTGCCGTTTGGTCTGCTGTTCCATAGCCTTGTCCTTATGAAGCTGGGCCCGCGCCTTGTCAACTCGTGCCTTATACTGTCCGCGGTTGATTACAAACAGAGTCTGCCCTTTTTCTACATAAGTGCCTTCCTCAAAAAGCATTTTCTCAAGGTAGCCCTCCACACGGGCATGCACTTCCACAAACTGCTGCGCGCGCACCCTGCCTACATATTCACCATATATCTCCACGCTGTCGGTTCTTACCGGACAGACGTGCACAACAGGTATTTCTGCCGTCGGTTTATGCCAGTTACGTGATATGAGATATATTGCTGCACCAAGAACAGCAATTAAAGCGACAGTAATAAATAGGGTGCTTTTTCTAATTATAAAGAATTTACTAAACATTTTCATTATCGTTGGGAGTGCGTGATGAAAACAATGACGGGATTATAGGTCGCACGTTTGTATATTAAAACGCGACTTCTAATAAAAAATTGAACGGCTGAGATTTTTCACTCATGATTTTAACAACTAATAACTGACAATTGTTGCCCCCCTGAATTACCGGAACAATAAAAAATACTGCTAATAACTTTCTATTAGCAGTATTCCTTCACTATGACGGTATGATATTTTTACCAGTTGTTAACATGAATGCGGTCTTCGTCGAACTTTTCCTTGACTCTTCCCGGCGACTTCGGATAACCCAGAGCAATCACATTAAGAGGCTGTATGCTGTCGGGGAGCGAGAAATACGAGCGGAGTGAGGCCACGCGGTCCTCATGGGGATAACCTCCGCACCACACGGCACCCAATCCCATTGCATGGGCGGCGAGCAAAAGATTTTCAGAGGCTGCCGAGCAATCCTCCAACCAGAAACCATTGACACTTCCCGGCTTTCGACCCACGGTCGACCCGCAGACTATCACTGCGGCCTGCGCGCGCCCCACGGGCGCCCAGTTGCCGGTCATGTTTCCGAGAGTATCGAGTATCTCACGTTCATTGACCACGATGAAATGCCAGGGACGCATGTCGCGCGCCGAAGGAGCAGCCATTGCCGCACGCAGCAGGCTGTCAAGAGTAGCGCTTTCTATTTCGCGGTCGGTATAATCGCGCACACTCGCACGCGAAAGAATATTGTCGTAGACTGTAGCGGCAACCGACGCCTCACGGGCATCGTTCCCGGCCGAAGCACCGATCTGCGCCCCGCTCCCTCCATAGAGTTTGAAACATAGACCCAGTACGGCCAGCGCCAGCACCACATTGAATAAAACAGATGTCAATTTCATAGCTTATTTACTTTCGGAAATTTTAAACAGAGTGCCTGTAGGGCACACAAAACGGCAATACGGGCGGTGAATGAAAAGGGACAGCACACACACCACTATCGCCGCCACTATCACACCGGTAACGGCCGAATCGAGCATGAACGCGGTAAAAAGTTCATAGTCAGTCCATGCAAACCAGCCGCCCACCCACAAGGCGAGCATCAGTGCGGCCCAGAGTGTGCGTCTAACCCACTCAAGCGCCTGAGTGACGCCGGCCGACAGATGGATTTTCGGCAGACGGCTCATGCCCAACAGTTCCTGGAGCGAACCGAAAGGACATAGCCACAGGCAATAATGGGTGGAACGGCCGAACACCGGATAAATAAACGCCGCTATAAGCATCAGAATGAGAATCAGCGAACCCCAGCCGACTACTCCGCGACCAACGAGCCCTATCATGGCCGTATAGTTAATGAAGGAGCCGGTCCAGAATCCGAGCACGACCACATTCATAATCAGCTGCACCACACGGTAGCGGTGTGAGCGCACAAACAGGGGCACTATGCAGCCGCAAAGCACCACCGCAAGCGCCACGAAGAATCCTGCCGTTGGCTCAAAGACCGGGCCTGCAGACGTCACTGCTGAACTTGCAGCGTAGTCGAGTGCGGCATTCATATTGGCTATGACGCTCCGGGATGAATACGTGGCGCCTGTGGCACCGTCTACGTGCAGAGCGCGTGCCTCGGCAACTGTCAGGCCGTCCCACTTATGGATCAACGCCCTTCTGGCCCGTTCGAAAAAACGGGGCGTCTCCACATTCGGTAGGGTCTCCACCGAGTCGATTCTGCCATCGGTAATATAGACGGCAAGCGGAGTGGCTCCGGCATATCCGCTCACATCCTTACACAGTGACGTGGTATTGATCACCGTAGTTTCTCCTGAGGTGCTTACCACCGTAGTGTCGGTGGGCGCGGCCGTCTCGATTCCGGACACTGTTCCGTAACGCACCACCGCCGCACCTGCTATCATAAACAGACAGGTGAAAAGCATCAGGATATTTTGCAACACTCTTGACATATCTCGGGTATGCTCTTAAGGATTAGTTGCCGCGGGTAAGCGGGGAATAGTCGCGGGAATAGCGGAGCATCTGATCGGCATATCCTTCGCCGTAATCCACACGCACATCCACCGGATTGCCCTGCTCGTCCTTCACTATGGTATACACCGGGTTTACGAAACCTTTGTAGGGAGCGATGTCAAGAGAGGCATAGCGGTCGAGCACCTCCTTGTGAAGCGTGGGGTCAACCTTTACGGCATATGTCTCGATAAGGTCGCGTCCGGCCTCATAGTCACCCTCGCTGCGCACGCGCTGTATCTCACCGAGCAGCTGTCCGAACAGACGGCGGAGAGCTTCATAATCGTTGATGTGCACGAAGGTCTTTCCATTTTTCTTCACCAATTCCACCACTTTGTCGGGAGCGCCTTTTTCGAGGGCCCATTCGGCAATGAGCTTACGGTTACGCATGTGGGCTTCCTCCACGTCCTTGCCGGGCTCTATGCGCATGAGCTGTGTCATGAGGCCGTTGAGCATATAGTGGTAATACTGGGCCTTGTAAGCGTCAGGGCTGTCAAGCAGACCGAGCTCTATCAGCTTGGGGTCGGCAAGATAATACAGGGCGAAAAGGTCGGCGCGGGCCTCCTCCAGGGCTGAGCCGTGGGCCTTGAGCGCGTCAGGATCCACTCCGGGCAGCAGTCGGCCGGAAGCATGGCCCAGACATTCATGAAGGTCTGTATGGAGATTGTCGGTTATGAACAGATAGTCTTCCACAAGCTTGCGGGTGGCGGCATCGTCGATAAATTCCTCGTTGAAACCGTTGCCCTGCGAGGCTTCGTCGTAAGCCTGAGTGATATTTTCGATGGTAACCGACTTAGAGCCATGGGCCGCGCGAATCCAGTTGGCGTTGGGCAGATTTATGCCTATGGGAGTGGACGGATAGGAGTCTCCGGCAAGAATGGCAGCGGTAATCACCTTGGCACTGACACCTTTCACCTTCTCTTTGCGGAAACGCGGGTCGACGGGCGAGTGGTCCTCAAACCACTGGGCGTTGTTGGAAATCACTTCGGTGCGGTGTGATGCCTTCTCGTTCTTGAAATTGACCATTCCCTCCCAGGCGCCGGTCATTCCCAGCGGGTCGCCGTAGCTCTCTATGAATCCGTTGATGAAATCCACTTTGGATGCGGTGTCCTCTACCCAGAGAATGGAGTAGTCGTCAAACGCACGGAGATTGCCGGTGGTGTAGAATTCCACCAGTTTCCCTATCACGGCTTTCTGGGCAGAGCTCTCGGCGTATTCCGCAGCCTTGTTGAGATTCTCGACTATACGGCGTATGGCAGAATCGTACAGACCACCTATTTTATATACTTCCTCCTGCACCTTGCCGTTTTTCTTGACCACACGGGCGTTGAGGCCGTAGCTGGGAGGCTCGGCAAGAGTAGTGTCCTTTACAGCGGCGTAATAGTCCTCGACCTCCTGCTGGGTCACTCCGTCGTAGAGATTGTTGGCAGAAGTCACAATAAGGTCCTGGCCCTCGGCCTGGTTCACACGCTTTGCCATAACGCCGGGGTTGAATATCACTTCCATCAGCACACCGGCATTTGCGGGGCGTTTTCCCACGGGGAGCTCGGCCACGCGGGCCTCGAGCCACGGCCGCGAGAACTCGGGCACAAACTTGTCAGTGGAATAATGGTGATGTATGCCGTTTCCGAACCACACCTGTTTCAGATATTTTTCGAATGCACGGAACTCCTTGTCATCGCGTTTGCCACGGTAATCGGTATACACATTCTCAAGCATGCCACGTATGGCAAGGTTATGTTTTCCATTCTGGTCCCAGAGGATATCGCGGCCGTTGAGTGCGGCCTCGGTAAGATAATATACGAGCATTTTCTGCCTGAGCGAGAGATTCTCGAAATCGGGCACTTTATAGCGGAGCACCTGAAGGTCGGCGAAACGGTCCACCACATAATTGAAGTCATCGTTGTTCTTTGCCATAGAGCTTAATGTGGCGCCGGTGCAGATGGCAGCGGCAATCGTAGCCACGCGTAAAGAGTTGTTGATAAGCATAGTCAGAGTTATTCAATCCAGAGTATTAATCCCTTGAGGTATTCTCCTTCGGGATGATAGATATTGACGGGATGGTCGGCAGGCTGTGTGAGCTGATGGAGTATGCGCACGCGGCGGCGTGTCTGTGCGGCCGCGGAGAACACCGCCAGCCTGAACTGTTCGCGCGATATGGCCTGCGAACATGAGAACGTGAAGAGAATGCTTCCCGAAGGCATTTTCTCCATAGCCCGGGCGTTGAGGCGCTGATAGCCGCGCAGGGCGTTCTTTATGGCGCTGCGGTGTTTGGCGAATGCCGGCGGATCGAGCACCACCAGGTCGTAGGCGCCAACGGGCATATCGGCAAGGAATTTGAAGGCATCCTCGGCAAACGAGCGGTGACGCGGACAGTCTTCGCCGAAATTCAGCGCCACATTGGCGTCGGTAAGGGCCACGGCCTTTGCGGAGCTGTCGACGGAATGAACCGTTTCCGCCCCGCCTCTGAGGGCATAGACAGAGAAGCCGCCCGTGTAGCAGAACATGTTGAGCACCCGGCGTCCGGCAGCATAATGCTGAAGCAGGCGGCGGTTGTCGCGCTGGTCGACGAAGAAACCTGTCTTCTGTCCGCGCAGCCAGTCAACGTGGAAACGGAGGCCGTTTTCAAGAGCCTCGTCGGTCGTGAAGCCTCCTATTATATAATCGTTCTGGGGGTCGAGCCGGGCCTTATACGGCAGCGTGGTCTCCGATTTATAGTAAACGGCGCTGATACCGGCTTCTGGAAGCGACACGAGCGCGCGGGCTATCTCATTGCGGGCATAATGCATGGCCGGCGAATGGGCCTGCATCACAGCCGTAGCGCCATACACATCCACTATCAGGCCGGGAAGGAAATCGCCCTCGCCGTGCACCAGACGGTATGCGTTGTTGTCGGGACGTATCAGGTCGAGCACCCGGCGCAGCCGATAGGCCTCGGAAAGGCGCCTGCGGTAAAAATCCTCATCTATCACAGTATCTTCTTCGCTCAGCATTCTCACGGCTATGCTGCCTACCTGGTAATGACCTGTGCCGAGAAGCTGCCCGGAGTCGGAGCGCACGGTGACAGTCTCGCCCTCCTCGAGCCCTTCGGGCAGAGAAGCTATGGCGCCTGAGAACACCCAGGGATGGAAACGGAGCAGCGACTCTTCCTTGCCCCTGCGAAGTATTATTTCGGGATATGACATATAATTTCAGTTTGCGGAAAAACGAATCAGTTTGCAAAAGAGCGTATGGCGTCGAGGCCGTTGGCATAGAGCATCAGCAGAAGCAGAAATGCCATTCCGGCTATCTGGGCGTATTCCATCACCTTTTCGGGAGCGGGCTTGCGCATCACCATCTCATAAAGAAGGAACATCACATGACCACCGTCGAGAGCCGGGATGGGAAGTATGTTGATGAATGCCAGAGCTACCGAGATGAAAGCAGTGATTTGCCAGAATGAAAGCCAGTTCCAGCGGTCAGGAAACATGGAGCCTATGGCGCCGAATCCGCCTATGCTCTGCGACCCTTCCTTGGTGAAAAGATATTTCATGGAGCCCACATAGTTGGTGAGCATCTCGGTGCCGTTGACAATACCTTTGGGCACAGCCTCCCATAGCGAATAGTTCACCACCACAGGCTTGTATATCTCGGTAATGGGGCGCAGCTGAAATCCGAGTTTGCCGCCTTCGGTGGGAGTGGCTTTCAGGTCAAGGATACGGCCGTCGCGCTCCACGCTCACTGTCACCTCCTTGCCTCCGTTAGCAACCAGCTGCTCAGTAAGCTCGGTGAAGCCCGGCGTAGGCACACCGTTTACGGCCACAATATGGTCACCCTCTTCCATTCCGGCTTTGGAGGCCGCCGAACCACCCTGGATTTTAGCCACATAGACCGGCACACGGTAGGCGAGCAGCGACTGTTTGGCATTCGACAGGGTAAGCGCGAAGTTTTCAGGAATGGCGATGCTCACGGTGTCCGTATGGTTGCGGAGCACCTTCACCTCACGGGCTGTGACCATCTCATAGGGGAAGTTTTTAGAGGCGTCGAGCTTATGGCCGTCGGCGAGAAGAGGAATATCGCCGTTCTGGAATCCAAGCTTGCGGGCTTCCTCGCAATACTCCATTCCTTCAGTGGCGTTTTCAAGCGGAATATACTCCACGCCCCAGTGGAAGGCGATACCTATATATATCAGTATGGCGAGAATGAAGTTGAACGTGACGCCGCCTATCATCACAAGCAGACGCTGCCACGCCGGCTTGGCACGGAAATCAGTCGGCTGGGCCGGCTGGGCAAGCTGTTCCTTGTCCATGGATTCATCGATCATTCCGGCTATCTTCACATAGCCTCCAAGCGGAAGCCAGCCTATGCCGTATTCAGTGTCGCGCCACGAGGCCTTTTCAACACCGTTCTTATCATATTTCACTTTCTTTTTCTTCGGCTTCCATTTGGCTATTGAAAACCACGGATTGAAGAAAAGATAGAATTTCTCGACCTTTATGCCGAATATACGGGCCATGAGATAATGGCCGAATTCATGTATTATCACAAGAAGCGCCAATGCCACTATAAGCTGCAAGGCCTTCATCAGAATTGGTGTCATCAGTAAAACAGAGGTTATTTGGTGAAATTGTCGTTATTGGAAATTTTCTTAAAAACGTTATGCGCCGCTATGGCTGAAAGGCGGCGTTCAGAACCTGCCGCTCTTCACAAGCTGCGAGGCAATGGCTCGCGATTCGTCGTTCACTGCCACATAGTCCTCATAAGCGGGCGCGTCCACTCCAGGCGCCGCATCCAGCGTCGCCTCTATAAGCGGATAGATATCGGTGAACCGCAGATTGCCTTTGAGGAAGGCATCCACGGCAATTTCGTTGGCTGCATTTATGGTGCAAGCGGTGGTGCCTCCGGCGCGCAGGGCCTTGTGGGCAAGAGTGAGGCATGGAAAGCGCCCGCAATCTGGCAGTTCAAAGGTGAGCGTGGCGAAATCGGCCAGGGAAAGACCGGGGCGCGATGTGTGCATGCGCGATGCGTCGCCCAGGGCATAGCGTATGGGAATATGCATGTCGGGCACTCCCAGCTGTGCCTTCACAGCACCGTCAACGAACTCCACCATGGAATGGACTATCGACTGGGGATGCACAAGCGCCTCTATTCTGGATTCGTCAACGTCGAAAAGCCAGCGTGCTTCTATTATCTCGAAGGCCTTGTTCATCATCGAGGCGGAATCCACTGTGATTTTGGCTCCCATCTGCCATTTGGGATGACGCAGGGCATCGGCAGTGGTTACGCTGCGGAGCTGGTCGGCCGTATGGTGCAGGAAGGGGCCGCCCGAGGCCGTGATTATAAGTTTCGACACCGAAGCCGGATTCTCGCCCGCGAGACACTGGTAGATGGCCGAATGTTCCGAATCCACCGGTATTACTTTTGAACGGGATTGCGAAAGAATGGCATTCACAAGTTCGCCCGCAACCACGAGCGTTTCCTTGTTGGCCAGCGCTATATCCTTTCCCGCACGGATCGCACGCAGGGTAGGAGCGAGGCCGCTGTAACCCACCGTGGCGGTCACCACGGTATCAACGTCATCGCGCTCAACAGCCTCGCAAATGGCCTCAGGACCGGCGGCCGTCGCTATCCCGTAAGGCTCGAGCGCCACGCGGAGCGCCGGATAAAGTTCCTTGCGGGCAATCACCGCCATGGCAGGTCTGAATTTAATGGACTGCATGATAAGGGCATCGACATTACTTCCGGCCACAAGCACCTGAGCCTTGAAGAGATCGGGATAATCAGAAATGATATCGAGTGTCTGGCCTCCGATAGAACCGGTACTGCCTACTACTGCTATTCTTTTAATTTTTGTTTGCACTGTAAAATAAAATTGCGTAATTTAGCGCCAAATTTTAGCGATTGTTAAAAAACGGCGTTTATCTACATATACTATGGTGCAAAGATACTTCATTTTGGCAAACCAATCAAAAATGGAGTTGAATGCCGAACAAAAAAGTAGAGACTAATGTTATAAAATCGTAAATTAATCTGAAAAAGATAGATTTAAACCAAAATTACAAAAAGAAAGTAATATTTATTGTTTCACAAGTTTTTTTATTTCGAGAGAATGAAGACTAAATTATTCTTTGCAATTGCAGCATGTGGTAGCATGCTCTTTGCAGCAAACACAGCTTCTGCACAAGAGACTGTAGTGGTAGAAGAAGCCACTGTGATTGAACAGCCCGTTGAGTGCAAGAACCACTATACGTCTTCCTGGCGTCAGAACTGGTTCATTCAGTTAGGTGCCGGTATGCAGGTTCCTTACGTTGACCACTATCTCAACAACGGCGATTCAAAACGTCACATCACCGCCACCTACAACGTAGGCGTAGGCCACTGGTTCTCACCCTACCTGGGATTCCGTCTCACAGGTTACTATGGCAAGCTCCACTTCGATTGGGCTAAATATAACACCGCTAAGATGGCCAACGTAAACGCTGACCTCATGTGGGATATGTTCAACTCTATCGCCGGTGTTAAGGCTGACCGCACTTTCAGCATCCTGCCCTTCGTAGGTGTTGGCGGTACTTACACCTGGGGCTTCGATCCCGCCCTCGCTTCAATTCCTGACGGCGACGGCCACCTCAAAACTAAAGAATGGACTCTTCCCGTTTCTGCAGGTCTGCAGCTCCGCTTCCGTCTCTGCAAATATGTTGACTTCTTCGCAGAAGGCCGCATGAACTTCTACGGCGACAACTTCAACAACGTGTGCTCTGGCGATCCTATCGAAGGCAACCTCTCAGTATACGGTGGTTTCAACATCAACTTCGGCGGCCGCAACTTCGAGCGCTACAATCCCTGCGACTACCTTGCCTACATCAACTCTCTCAATGGCCAGGTTAACGACCTCCGCGGTCAGCTCGCTACCACCGCAGCCGCTCTCGCCGCTGCTGAGGCTCAGCTCCCCTGCCCCGAACCCAAAGTTATCGTAAAGGAATCTGCCGCTACTCCGCTGCTCACAACCGTACGTTTCCGCATCAACTCTTCGAAGATCTCCAACGAGGAAATGGTCAACGTTTACAACATGGCACAGTGGCTCAAGCAGAACCCCGACCAGAAGGTTATGATCGACGGTTATGCTGACAAGAAGACCGGTACTTCCAGCTACAACATGAAGCTTTCTGAGCGTCGTGCAAAGGCTGTTGCCGAAACTCTTAACAAGAAATACGGCATCGATTCTTCTCGCCTCATCATCAAGGCCTTCGGTAGCGATACCCAGCCCTACGACGTTAACAACTGGAACCGCATCGTAATCTTCGGTCAGGCCGAGTAAGATAACAGCTGCGATTACCCAGGCCACGGGCCGAACCGAGAACCCGGCTCATGCCAAGGTAATAATTCAGATTGACAAATAAACCCTGTTCCCCGCCTCACCAATGGTGAGCGCGGGGAACAGCCGTTTTTATGCGAATTCTTTATTTGTGATTTCGGTTTTAATAATGTATATTTGTTGGTAAGTATGACCCGACAATTAGTTAATGCACATATTAAATAATTTCGGTGTCATACTTAACAATCCCTCAGACTGAAAATCCTTAAATTTTACACTCATATAATATGGAAAAAAACGACGAACTGTTGAAAAACGTCACCGCCAAAGCCCAGGTTTGGCTCGGTGAGGCCTATGACGAAGAAACCCGCGCCGAAGTGAAGCGCATGCTCAACGATCCCGATCCCACAGCACTTATAGAAGCTTTCTACCGCGACCTCGAATTCGGCACCGGCGGCCTCCGCGGCATTATGGGCGCCGGATCCAACCGCATGAACATCTACACCGTAGGCGCCGCCACACAGGGCTTCGCCAACTATCTCAAGGAAGCGTTCGCCGACCTCCCCGAGATTTCGGTAGTAGTGGGCCACGATGTGCGCAACAACTCCCGCAAATTTGCTGAAATCGTTGCCGACATCTTCTCGGCCAACGGTATCAAGGTATATCTCTTTGATTCTTTCCGCCCCACACCCGAACTGTCATACGCTATCCGCAAACTCGGGTGCCAGAGCGGCGTGAATATCACCGCATCCCACAATCCCAAGGAATATAACGGCTACAAAGCCTATTGGGCCGACGGCGCACAGATTATCTCGCCCCACGATGTCAACATCATTGACCGCGTAAACCGCATCCACGGAGCCGAGGAAATCAACTTCAAAGGCGATCCCTCAAAAATCACCATCATCGGCGAAGAAATCGACGCCCAGTTCCTGTACGATATCAAAGGCCTCTCGCTCAGCCCCGAGGCTATCGCCAACAACCGCGACCTCAAAATCGTCTATACCCCTATCCACGGCACAGGCGTGACCCTCATTCCCCGTTCGCTCAAGAACTACGGTTTCGAGAACATAATCCACGTACCCGAACAGGACGTACCCTCCGGCGACTTCCCCACTGTTGAGTCACCCAACCCCGAGGTCCCCTCGGCAATGGCTCTCGGCATTGCAAAAGCCAAGGAAGTGGGCGCCGACCTGATCATGGCATCCGACCCCGATGCTGACCGTGTGGGCTGCGTGCTCCGCGACCACAAGGGCGAATACGTGCTTCTCAACGGCAACCAGATCGTGATGATTCTCCTCTACTACATCATGACCCGTAACGCCGAACTCGGCCGTATCACAGGCAAGGAATACGTTGTGAAAACTATCGTAACCACCGAAACCATCAAGGCCATTGCTGAGAAAAACAACATCGAGATGTTTGACTGCTACACCGGCTTCAAGTGGATTGCAGCCGTGATCCGCGAGCACGAAGGCATTGCACGCTATCTCGGCGGCGGCGAAGAGAGCTACGGATTCCTCGCTGAGGACTTCGTTCGCGACAAAGACGCCGTTTCGGCTGTGTCCCTCCTCGCAGAGGCTGCTGCATGGGCCAAGGATAAAGGTATGAACTTCCTCCAGCTCCTCCAGGAAATCTACATAAAATACGGTTTCTCCCGCGAGGCTGGCATCTCAGTTGTACGCACTGGCAAAGCCGGCGCCGAGGAAATCCAGGCCATGATGAAGAACTTCCGCGCCAATCCTCCCAAACAGCTCGGAGGAAGCCCCGTGGTTACCATCAAGGACTACGATTCGCTCAACCTCACCACACTTCCTTCAGGCGAGGTTACAAAGCTCGACATGCCAGTTACCTCCAACGTGCTCCAGTACTTCACAGCCGACGGCTCCAAAGTATCAATCCGTCCTTCCGGCACCGAGCCCAAAATCAAATTCTACATCGAAGTCAAAGGCAAGATGGAATCCGCTGCCGACTATGACAATGCCATCAACGAGGCCAACGCCAAGATTGAAGAAGTCAAGAAAGACCTCGGCATAGACTGATCCTTTTCTGAAACCGATAAAGCCAACAATGGCGGTGCGCCGGCCCCGGTCGCACCGCCATTCTTTTTGTGCCCTCCCGGGTGAGCACCGGAGGTGCGGTGGCTGTACAACCCACTACGTAAGCTGTACCCTCCTGAACTCTCCCTACGGAGCAGCTCCTGTGCTCCGTAGGGAGGATTTTGCACCAGCGGCAACGTGGAGTGGCAATATCCTTATTGCCACAGATTTTACAGTCAATATGAATATCGACGGTCCATGAGGGTAGTGGGAATGTGGGCCTCCGGCCGTCGAGCTTTCACCCGGCAGAGCCATAAAAAACGGTGTGCCAGAACTAAGTTCCGACACACCGCAAATACAATCATTTATTAATATCTTTATTTCTTGGTTGTGGCTTTGCGCTTTGCTGTGGTGGTTTTTTTCCTTTTAGTCGCGGTTTTGCTTTTGCTCACACGTGCTGTCTTGCTCTTGCGCACTTTGCTTTTACGCTTGGCAGTGCTTCTTTTGACCGGGCCGTATTTCTGCGACTGTTTGTAGGTCTTGTGGTCGAAAGTGAATATATCCTTATGGGGAACACCGTTCTCAAAGTCAATTATGGCTGCCGGATTAATAGGGAGGCCCATGAAGCGCGTCTCGAAATGGAGATGAGGACCCGTAGAACGTCCGGTATTACCGCCGAGGGCAATAGGCTCACCGGCCTTCACACGCTGATTGGGTTTTACAAGGAATTTGGAAAGGTGACCGTAGACGGTCTCCATACCGTTGTCGTGACGTATCACCACATAGTAGCCGTAACCGCGACCTTCATATTTAGTGAGACGTACTTTGCCATCGAACGCCGAAACCACAGTGTCGCCAATCGAAAGACGAAGGTCGGTGCCGCGGTGAACCCTACGGAAACGGGGGCGATAACCGTAATTGGAGGTGATAGCTCCCGGAACCGGAGGCACGTATGTGCTTACATCGATATCTTTCACAGTCGGAATTTCCACACCGCTGTAGGGGTTGACAAACTGGCTGTCCCAGTTAAGGTTGAAAATCTCATTATCCTGTTCGGCCTCGCGCTCGCGAAGATCGTTGAGGAACGCTTTCATATTATTCACCTTTATCTCGGCTCCTGCCGGACGCTGGTTCGCTATGAGATTTTCATGCTGGTTGCTGTGGAGCGACGGCAATTTGTACTGGGCGGACGCCTGCGGAAGGCACAACGCAGCCATTGCAATTGCCGAAGTGGCAATCAGTGATATTTTTTTAATAAATGGCATTACTTTTTCTATTGTGAGGAAAGAGAAATGGATAAGTGAATTAAGGTTAACTTAGAATTATCTTAGCAATCATGAAATTTATTTCTCCTCGTCGGGCGAATAAATGGAGCGGATATTCTGCGGAGTCCAGTCAAATACTTCGTCGGGAGTGAAAAAGCGTTTGATTTCAGCTTCGGCATCCTCGGCCGAAGAAGAGGCATGAACCACATTTTCCTGACCGCTCATGGAGAAATCGCCGCGGATGGTACCGGGAAGGGCCTCACGACCATTGGTGGCTCCGGTCATCAGGCGCACAACCCTTATGGCATCGTTGCCTTTGAGCACCATGACAATAACCGGAGTGGCCATCATCGAGGCGAGAATCAATGGAAAAAACGGACGGTCAACGAGATGGGAGTAATGCTCACGCAATATCTGCTCGTCGAGCTGCATCATTTTCATACCGCATATTATGAGCCCTTTCTGCTGGAAGCGTTTGAGGATATCCCCTACGAGGCCACGGGCCACTGCCGACGGTTTGAAAATTACTAATGTCTTTTCCATGATTTGATAATTACTATAGATTCTTAAGTATTGTCCTGATTTTTTGGACATTCAAAGTTAAGCATTTAACATCCGGCCCCAAAATATCTCTTTATCAAAAAAACTTAATTCAGTTAAATATTCCGTTCCGCACGTCCATATCACCCTACAAATAAGCAACTTAACCCAATTTGTGAAAAATGGTGAAATATTGTACCTGAATGTAAATCATGCACATAAGTGCACATTAAGTGCAACTTTTAGTCCTGATTACGAGCTAATAAACAATGGCTTGCAGGCACCTCAGGATATCATGCTCCAGTCAATCTGCTTGGCAAACAATTTCTGCATCTCGGAGCGGAGGCAAGCGTGTTCGCGACGCTCAAGCGCGGGATCATTGCCGAGCACATACTCGGCCTCGTCACGGGCAAGCTGGATTATCCGGCCGTCGGTAGCGAGATTGGAAATTTTCAGGTCTATGGCCATGCCGCTCTGCAGAGTACCCTCGAGATCGCCGGGGCCACGCATGCGCAGGTCGGCTTCCGCCACAAGGAATCCATCGGTGGTCGACGTCATTATCTCAAGACGCTTGCGCGTCTCGCGGGCAATGGCACGTTTGGTCATGAGTATACAGAAGCTCTGCGCCGCCCCGCGCCCCACCCTGCCGCGAAGCTGATGCAGCTGTGAGAGTCCGAACCGCTCGGCATTCTCTATCACCATGGTTGTTGCGTTAGGCACATTCACCCCCACTTCTATCACGGTGGTTGCCACAAGTATATCGGCTTTCCCCGAGGCGAACAGCTCCATCTGGGCATCTTTCTCGGCCGGCTTCATCTTGCCGTGGACGTAGGCCACCTTCCATTGCCTGAAGTTCTCGCAGATATTATCGTAGCCTTCCTCAAGACTCTTCAGGTCAACCTTCTCATTTTCCTTTATCAGAGGATAGACTATATATACCTGACGGCCCTGCCGGAGCTGGCGTGTGATGCCGCGATACACGTCAAGACGGTTGTCGTCGTAACGCATCAGAGTTGTCACCGGTTTGCGTCCCGGAGGGAGCTCGTCGATAACGGAAACATCCAGGTCGCCATAGACGGTCATGGCGAGCGTGCGAGGAATAGGCGTGGCGGTCATCACGAGCACATGCGGAGGTGTGATATTCTTCTTCCACAGCCGCGCGCGCTGGGCCACACCGAAGCGGTGCTGCTCGTCGATCACCACGAAGCCCAGATTGGCAAACTGCACCTTGTCCTCTATCACGGCATGTGTACCGATGAGAATGTGCAGACTTCCGTCGGCAAGCTGCGAGGCTATTACATCGCGTTCCTTCTTACGGGTCGACCCGGTGAGCAGCTTCACATTCACGCCCACCTTCGCGGCCATTCCGGAGATAGTCTCGTAATGTTGCGTGGCAAGAATCTCGGTGGGTGCCATCAGACACGCCTGGTAACCGTTGTCGAGTGCTATGAGCATCGTAAGGAGCGCCACGAGTGTCTTGCCACTGCCCACATCGCCCTGAAGCAGGCGGTTCATCTGGCGCCCGCTGTTCATGTCGGCACGTATCTCCTTTATCACCCTTTTCTGCGCTCCGGTAAGCTCGAATGGCATGCACTGTTCGTAAAAGGCATGGAAATAGCGGCCGACGCGCGAAAACCGGAAGCCTCCGGCCATGGCCGAACGCTTGCGGCAATAGCTGAGTATATTGAGCTGAAGGTAGAAAAGTTCCTCGAATTTCAGACGGAAACGCGCCTTGTCGAGGCTCTCGCGTGAGTGGGGATGATGTATTTCTTTTATCGCCTCGGCCTTGGGCATGATTTTCAGCCGCGACATCAGTTCGGGCGGAAGAGGCTCTGTTATGTAGCCCGCGTAACGTTCCAGCACGGCCGACTGCCAAGCTGAAATCATTCGCGACGAAACCCCGCGGTTGCGGAGTTTTTCCGTGAGAGGATAGACGCCGCGGAACGACGCGCGCGTCGCCTCGCGACTTTGAGGAAGGTCTATTTCAGGATGAACCATGCTCCAGCTGCCCTGGAATGGCGAGGGCTTGCCGAAAAGCACGTACTCCAGCCCCGTGCGGTAATTCTCGCGTATCCATTTTATGCGATGGAACCATACCACCTCCATCATCTTCGACCCGTCGGTAAACAGCCCTATGAGCCTTGTCTTGGCGCCTTCGCCCTGAACCGTGAAGTTGATGAATTGACCCTTCACCTGCACCATCGGCATGTCCCCCTCGAAATCAGTTATGGAGTAGAATTTAGAGCGGTCCACATACTGGTTTGGGAAGTGATACAGCAGATCGTAGCAGGTGCGTATGCCCAGTTCCTTTTCCAGAAGCTCGGCCATTCTGGGGCCGACTCCCTTCACGAATTTCACATCTGTCTGCCGCAGCCGTTCCATTATTTATGATAGATACGGAGTATATCCATATCGCCGGGAGAAGTGACTTTCATCAGAGCCTCGTCGCCGGCCACAAGCGCGGGAGCCCCGAAACCGGCAGCTTCCATCACCGACGCGTCATCGGTCATTGTGCTGTTGTAAGGTAAAGAATATGCCTGTCGGAGCTTTGCGGCGTCAAAAGCCTGCGGTGTCTGGATTCGCACGAAAAGGCTGCGGTCCACCGCTTCCGACGCTCCCCCTGGGAGACGCCTGCGTATCGAATCGGCCATTTCAAGCACTGGCACAGCCCCTGAAGCACCAGCCTCGATCGCCGATAGAAGCCGTTCGGCAACAGCCGGGGATAGTAACGGTCTGGCCGCATCATGCACCATGATGATACCTCTATAATCGGCCGGAAGGGAATCTATGGCGTTCCTGACCGACTGCCAGCGGGAGGCACCCCCGGTAACAATCTCCGGGCTATCGAATCCGTGCGCCGTGCACATCTCGCCCCACGCCTCCACCCAGTCACGAGCAAGTACAAGCACTATGCGCGCGCCGGGCAGAGCCTCGCGCACGCGCTCCACTGAGGTCATGAGCAGCGGACGTCCACCGTAATCACAATATTGCTTGGGACTCGATGCACCAAAGCGTGAGCCGGTACCGGCCCCCACAATTATCACGGTGATATTCTCAGTCTTCATCGGTTTCCAGCTCCAAATGACTGTGGCGAGAGCACGGCATCATATTCCGCAGGCGTGGTGATTATGCGCACCGCTTCACCATACACCGGATTTAGCACATTGGCAATCCGGAAATAAGTGGACTGCGTGAAAAGGTCGCGGCCTATCAGCGCCTTCATTATGGTCTGTATCACGGGAAGGCTGCGGTCGTACTGCTCCTGATCGAATTTCACCCCTTCTTTTTCGCCGAGAGCGCGAAGGCCGTCGAGCATTTCGGGGGTCACGGTAAATTGCTCCACAAATGAATCTTCGGTGCGGTATTTTTTGCGGAGAGCCTTGCGGTTCTCGTCGATATAGTTGACACAAGATTGGTTCAACAAGCCTTTGGCCACAATGTCGCGGTAATAGTCGCTGTATTTCGTGGTATCCACAGCCACAAAGCGGTCAGGCATGATGCCTCCGCCGCCATAAACGGGACGACGCAGACGCAGCGTCTCGTAGCGAAGCGAGTCGGCGAAGTGCACGCTGTCGGCATTGGTGTATTCTCCGTGCTGCAGACGGTCTATAAGCTCATGCTCATAGCTGTCTTCCTCTCCGGCCACGTAAGGCTTCTGTATGGAGCGGCCCGAAGGAGTATAATAGCGCTGTGTGGTGAGACGTATCATCGAGCCGTCGGGGAACGGGAACGGCCGCTGCACGAGTCCTTTTCCGAACGTGCGGCGTCCCACCACCACTCCGCGGTCATTATCCTGCATGGCTCCCGCGAGAATCTCGCTTGCCGAAGCCGAGAACTGGTTCACCATCACCACTACGCGTCCACGGTTCATGGGGCCGTCGGCAACGGTGCGGTAATAGAACGGCTCCACGCGCACACCTTTGGTGAACACAACCGTGTCGCCAGCGTCGAGAAACAGTCCGGCAAGGTCGTAGGCAGCCTTGAGGTAGCCACCACCATTGTCCTCGAGGTCCACAATCACGTCGCGCATGCCTTTGGCTGCAAGTTCGGCCAATGCCTTGCGCACCTCATCGAAAGTGCTCTCGCCAAACCGCGACACACGTATATAACCCACTCCGGGAGCGGCCATGAAAGAGGCGTCGACACTCGCTATGGGAATATCATCGCGCACTATGCGGAATTCTATGGGTCCTTTCGCACCCTTACGGAGCACATTGACATTCACCACCGACCCCTTGGGACCGCGCAGTATCTTCTGGATGTCGGTATTCTTTTTCTTCACGCCCGATATGATGGTATCGTTGGCCGAAAGTATGCGGTCTCCGGCCAGAAGGCCCACTTTCTCAGAGGGGCCGCCCGGAACGGTCTGAACCACATAAAGCGTATCGTTGAGCATGTTAAACTGAATGCCGATACCTGAGAAATTGCCCTGCAGAGGCTCGGTCAGTTCACGTGTCTCCTCAGGATTGGTGTAGGTGGAATGCGGGTCGAGCTTCTTTAGCATCGCCACGATACCTGCTTCCACTATATCGTTGGAGTTAACCGTGTCCACATAGAATTTTTCTATGATCTGTTCGGCATAATTGAGTTTCTGGATCGGAGGAAATTCCGGTTTGAGCGGAGGCGCCGAAAACGCCGTACCGGCCGCGGCTACAAAGGCGAGCATGGCCGGAAGTATTCTTTTGGTGTTTATTTTCATTGGTTTCTGATGTTTCTATTTTGTGTTTTCATTATTCGGGATACCGCCGGGCACGAACCGCGAGGTGTCTACCCCATATTTCTCCAGCTCCCGCACCATGCTCGAGCTAAGCGCGGCCAGTTCCGGCTCCGCGAAGAGAAGCACGGTGTCTATGCCGGAAATCATACGGTTGACCTCCGCCATGCCGCGCTCATATTCAAAATCAGCCACATTGCGCACTCCGCGCAGAAGCCAGCGGGCGCCGCAGCTGCGCGCGGCATCGACAGTGAGACCGCTCCAGGAAATCACATCTACACCGTCGAGGCCTTCCACCGCGCGGCGCACGGCCTCAAGACGGCGCTCTGTCTCCGCGCCATCGGCGCCTTTGGAATCGTTGATACCGATCACCACCGTCACATGGTCGAAAAGCTCGAGTCCGCGGCGCAATACCGAAAGATGTCCGAGCGTAAACGGATTGAACGAGCCGGCGAATACCGCCCTACGCTCTTCTTCAGGAAATCTGCGAGTCATCTTCAACCACGAGGTTTTCTATTATGAAATTCTGGCGCTCCACGGAGTTCTTTCCCATGTAGAATCTGAGCAGTTCTCCCACGCCGTCTTCCTTATGCATGGTCACTTTGTCGGCGCGCATGTCCTCGCCGATAAAACCGCGGAACTCCTCGGGAGATATCTCGCCGAGACCTTTGAATCGCGTAATCTCGGCATTTACGCCAAGGCGGTCAATGGCCGTCACTCGTTCGGCATCGTTGTAGCAATAATAAGTTTCCTGCTGCACTCCGGTCTTGGAATCGCGCCGTTTGGTTGCTTTTTTATTGCGCACACGAAACAGCGGGGTCTGAAGTATATACACATGCCCGCGCTTTATCAGGTCGGGGAAAAACTGCAGGAAGAAAGTCAGGAGCAGAAGGCGTATGTGCATGCCGTCCACGTCGGCATCGGTAGCTATTATCACCTTGTTGTAGCGAAGCCCGTCGATACCGTCCTCGATGTTGAGAGCGGCCTGAAGCAGGTTGAACTCTTCGTTTTCATAGACCATTTTCTTGGTCTTGGCGTAGGTGTTTTTCGGTTTGCCGCGAAGCGAGAACACCGCCTGTGTCTCCACATTGCGTATCTTAGTGATGGAGCCGGCAGCCGAGTCACCCTCGGTGATGAAGATGGACGATGCCATTTTCTTGGCCTCGTCGCCACGGGTATCGTTGAGGTGAACGCGGCAGTCAAGCAGTTTCTTATTGTGGATGCTTATTTTTTTGGCCTGTTCACGGGCCTTCTTCGTGATTACCGACAGTGACTTTCGCTCGCGCTCGTTGGCGAGGGCCTTCTTCAGTATTATTTCGGCAGTATCCTTTTCGCGGTGCAGATAATTGTCAAGCTCCTTCTTGATGAAATCGCCCACATATTTGGCCACCGTCGGACCGTCGGGGCCCATGTCGCGCGAGTTGAGCTTCGTTTTGGTCTGCGACTCAAACACCGGCTCCTGCACTTTCACCGACACAGCCGCCTGGATACCGCCGCGTATATCGCTGTATTCAAGATTGGGCTTGCCCAGAAAATCCTTTACCGTTCGCGAAACGGCCTCCTTGAATGCCGTGAGGTGCGTACCGCCCAGAGGCGTGTGCTGACCGTTGACAAACGAATAATATTCCTCGCCATACTGATTGGCATGGGTAATCGCCACTTCTATGTCCTCCCCCTTCAGATGAATTATGGGATAGAGAGGTTCAGCCGTAAGATTGTCGCGAAGGAGATCGAGCAGACCATTGCGCGACACATATTTCTGACCGTTGTAATTTATGGTAAGGCCGGCGTTGAGATATGTATAGTTCTTTATCAGAGGGAGTATATATTCCTCGTGATACCGATAGTTCTTGAAAAGCGAAGCATCAGGAGTGAACTGCACGAGCGTGCCGCTACGGTCGTCAGAGTCTTCGGTCTCCCCTTCATACAGAAGCTTGCCGCAACTGTATTGCGCCACCTTGGTTTTGCCGTCGCGGAAACACTGAATGCGGAAATCCGTTGACAACGCATTCACCGCCTTAAGGCCAACACCGTTCAGGCCCACCGACTTTTTGAACGCCTTGGAATCATATTTGGCACCCGTATTCATGGTGGATGTAGCGGCCACCATGCGTCCCAGAGGAATGCCTCGGCCATAATCGCGCACGGTCACGGTATAATCGGTCACAGTCACCTCAATCTGGCGTCCGTTGCCCATCATGAACTCGTCGATGGAATTATCCATCACCTCTTTCAGGAGCACATAGATTCCGTCATCGGAAGCGGTGCCGTCGCCAAGCTTTCCAATATACATGCCCGGGCGCAACCGGATATGTTCCTGCCATTCCAGCGTAACCACATCGTCCTCAGTATATCCCGCAGGATCAGACGGTGCGTTTGCCGTGACTGCCGAGGTGTCTTCTACGGTCTCGATTTCATCGTTTTCTTTCAGAACTTTGTCGTCCATCATTCAGTTTATTGAAGCATCAACTCACAAATTTACAAAAAATTTGCCGCTCCGCCAACCAGCGCCTTCAATTCACTGTATTTCAATCATTTCAACCTAAGATAAAAAATCGCATAAATTTTCATATTTCCATTGCAACACCTTGCTTATGACAATGTTTTCTTTTATATTTGCATTCATCAATATCAGCCGTTCCAATGAATACAGAACCTGTTTTACCGGGGACCGCATATCTTAATAAAACCATTCATTAACATAAAACCGTTTAATTATGAAACGTATTCTCTCACTTGCATTATGCCTGTTTGCCGCAGGTGTAACGTTTGCCCAAAATTATGAACCGAAATGGGTGGGCGATGTCAACATCATTACATTCGACACTGACACAGTGACTACTCCAGCAGAAAAATCAAATGTACAGATAAAGACATCGGATTCAGCAGGGCGCATCCTCTTCGGCATTGGCAACACACGACGCAAAATTGTGATAAAAGGAGGTCGCTCGACCGTTCAGCTCCAGCCTGCCGACACCATAACCCTCATTGTGCGATGCAAGGATAATAATTATGATCCGACATCGTTTATACAGGTGGTAAAATTCGAGGAAAAGAAGAAAGAGCGCAAAGCCGAGATATTCAATGTAAACTGGCTTGGCAGCGTTTCAGAAGGCAATCTAACCTATGTGCCTTATCAGGCCGACAAGTACGGAGCCAACTCCTACATACTCAAAATCAAGGCAGAACCCGGCGAATACGGTGTGCGCAACTTCAATCCCGAGAATGTGGACGAGCGCTCTATGGTGTTCTACTGTTTCGGTCTGCATTAAGCTATGGATGAGGCCGAATCTCCACAACTGTTGTCTGTACGTAAGGCCGCGCCCTCAGATCTCGACACGATAATGGCCGTGATTGACGCGGCTCGCGCCATAATGCGCGCCACAGGCAATCTCACGCAATGGCCTGAAGGGTACCCCTCATGTACAACGATAGAACAGGACATTGTCTCAGGAAATTTCTACGTGATATGTGACGCCAACGGCGCCGTGCAGGGCTGCTTCGCTTTTATTGTCGGAGCTGATCCCTCTTATGCCCGGATTGAGGGCGCTTGGCTTAACGACAAGCCTTATGGTGTCATTCACCGCCTCGCCTCAAAAGGAGAAGAACGGGGAGTAGCCGATGCTTGTCTTGACTTCTGCTTCGCGCAGAAGGACGTTATCAGAATCGACACCCATGCCGACAACCGCCCTATGCTCCGGTGGCTCAAAAAACGTGGGTTCACACATTGCGGAGTAATCAATATCTCCGACGGCTCGCCTCGCGAAGCCTTTATGCTCGACCGTAGCCATGAATAGCCGCCAAGCCAAAGTCTCGATAATCGTGCCCATATATAATCCGGGGCCTTACCTGCGTGCCTGCATAGACAGCGCTCTGAGCCAGACTTACAGGAACATAGAATTAATCCTGGTAGATGACGGCTCAACGGACGGCTCGTCAGCGATTATCGATCATTATGCGACATCAGATTCCCGGGTCACTACCCTGCATCAGCCCAACCGTGGTCTCTCCGCCGCCCGGAATACCGGACTCGATATCGCGCAGGGTGACTTCATAACTTTTCTGGATGCGGACGACATACTCCATCCTCACTTCATAGAGCTCCTCACAGAACAACTGAATGCCGGAGCCGACATCGCCGCCTGCGATTTCACCCGCACGGAACCGGAGCTGACTGCCGCTGACTGCAACCAGAAACCAGTATCGATGTCGGGCCATGTCGCCCTCGAATCAATGCTATATCAGACCTCACGACTGCGCCACTCCGCATGGGGCAAGATTTACCGCCGTGAGCTTTGGGGCGCTCTCAGATATCCCGAGTGCTGGTTCGAAGACCTCTATATATCCGCCGACCTTTTTCCCAAAGCCGCCAGTTTGACTTTCATCCCCGCGAAACTTTATTTTTACCGCGACAACCCTGATGGGTTCATGGCGCGGAAAAACAGCTCGCGCTTCAACGCAGTGAAAGCTGCCATAAACGTGTGGGCTGTAACTTCCTCTATCAGCGGGGCCCTCCAACGCGCATCTACCGACCGCATTCTTAGCGCGTCCCTCAACTTCCTGGTCATGGCTGTACGCCACCGCATTCCTGTAAATGCGAAGAATATGGAATTGTGCATCAGCCTCATAAAATTACACCGCAAAAACACCCTTCTGAATCCGCTATGTCGCCGCAAGAACCGGCTGGGAGCCCTGGCTTCATACCTGGGCGTGCTCCCGGTGCTGAAACTTGCCTGCCGCAAGAGCGGAAAATAATAACATTAGACTGAAACATAGCCTCAAAATGATTATATTTGCCCCAAATTTTAAACCCATTCACAAAACAACATGAAAATTTTTGCAATAGCAGCGGCTGTGGCGGCTGCGCTCGGCATTTCCGCCCAGGCTGCCGATGTCAATCCGGTAATGGTAGTCAAAACCGCCGCTTCGCCCGACACCATAAAATTTCTGGTGATGACCACCGCGCCCGACGAGCTCAAGCCCGATCCTGAAAACCGCCGTCAGCTCACGCTCCTCCCGGGTCAGACTGAGGCTGTCCTTTCTCCCGGTGAAACCGACGAAGAGCCCCTGCACTATCTGCTCTATCAGCAGACACCCAGAGGCATGAGAAACGTAGGTGACATATATCGCGCTCCCGGTCAGACAATAACCATAGACCTTTCTACAAATCCCGCCTCCGTAAGCGGCTCGCCCCTCATGAACAACATCAATACCGCCCGCGAAAGCCTCGCCCCCGGCATGAACGCAATCTCAGAGGCCGTAAAGGCACGCGACGAGGAAGCATATAACAAGGCCGTGGAACAGACACGTAAGGCTGCCGTTGACTTCATCCGCTCCAATCCGTCCAATCCGGGTTCTATCGAACTGATGAATCTTCTCTCTTCCGATGAAATCAACGTAGCCGAAATGATCAAGCCCGAAGCCAAGGAGGATATCAACGGCCCCATGTATGACTATTATCTGAATCGCCTCAAGGCCGAACAGCAGCGCAAAATCCAGGCTGAGAAAGTGGCTCCCGGCAAACCCGCCCCCGATTTCACCCTGCCCGACGCTGACGGCAAAATGGTAAGCCTCTCTTCGCTCAAAGGCAAATACGTGATGCTCGACTTCTGGGGCTCATGGTGCGGATGGTGCATCAAAGGCATTCCCCAGATGAAAGAGCAGTACGAGCGTCTGAAAGACAAAGTGTACTTCGTGAGCATAGCCTGCAACGACTCAAAGCAGGCCTGGACCGCCGCTCTTGAGAAATACGAAATGCCCTGGATCCAGCTCTGGAGCGACCCCGATACTCCCGCAGCCGATTCCGTTATGACCCTCTATGCAGTGGAAGGCTTCCCCACCAAATTCATCATCGGTCCAGACGGAAACATCGTAAACAAAGTTGTCGGCGAAGATCCCTCGTTCTACGACCTCTTTGACAATCTGAAATAACCGGGCATATATACCCGCATCTATACATTCATACATACAATAGTTTTTATGTCTAAACTTCTGAATATATTCGCTCCCGCCGCCGCTCTGCTTCTGGCCGCATCATGTTCTCATTCCTCGGAGTGGCACGTGAAAGGCAATGTGGAAGGCGGTGCCGGCAAGACCATGCTTCTTGAAGCATCCTCCAACGGCCGCTGGTACCCGATAGACACCGTGACAATCGCAAGCAACGGATCGTTCGAGGCATCACAGCCTGCCGCCGGCTATCCCGACATCTACCGTCTGAATCTCGACGGCAAGACAATCTACTTCCCCATTGACTCGATAGAGACCGTGACCGTGAGCACCAAAGCCGGCGCCTTCGATACCGACTATACAGTGGAAGGAACCGCCTCAGCCGACATGCTCATGAACGTCGACAACCGCATACAGCAGGCCATCAACGCCCACAACTCCGGCGACCTTACCGCCGACACATCCCTGAAGCATGACCTCACCGAGACTCTGCTGGCCGACCCGTCGGGAATCGTGGCATATTATATCATCTGCAAGAGTGTGAACGGACGCCCCATTTTCTCACCTGCAGTGAAATCTGACCTCCGCATTATCGGCGCGGTTGCAAACGCCTACAGCGAGCAGCGCCCTACCGACCCCCGCACCACTTATCTGAAAAATCTCTTCCTGAGCAACAAGCCCAGAAACATAACAGTGAGCGATTCCATCACCGCAGGCGAGATAGGATACTTCAACATCGACCTCTTTGACGCCCGCGGTCAGAAGCAGTCGCTTGAGGCTCTTGCCGAGAAGAAGCCTGTAGTGCTTCTGAACTTTACTTCGTTCTCAGAGACATTCTCTCCGGGTCTGAACGTAACACTCAACAAGCTTTACGACCGCTACTCATCGCAGGGTCTCGGCATCTATCAGGTGGCTCTCGACTCCGATGAATACAAGTGGCGTCAGGCTGCCAAGAATCTCCCCTGGATTTCAGTGTACAATTCTCAGGCCGAAGGTGAATCGTCGCTCGTGCAGTATAATGTATATGTGCTTCCCACCTTCTTCATCATCAAGGATGATACCGTGGCCGAGCGCATAACAAATCCTGCCGACCTCGAAAAAGCCGTAGCAAAATACTTCTGATAAAGAATAAAGAATTTCAAATATGGCGTTTGAGCCATGCGATGCTCCGCGGCCCCACACGGTTGCGGAGCATTTTTTCATACGCCTTCCCTTTCAGCGTGAGCTTCGCTCCCGTTTCCATCAACGCTTCCACCACAGTTCCGGCCACCTGCTCGCATCCCGACGCCGCCGCGCACCCCAGCATATATCCGGCCATATCGTTCAGTCCACGCACAACCCGCTGCTCATTTCGCAATCCGTAAGTCTGCGCGAGATGATGCACGGCGTGGCATAGGCCGGCGGCGAATAGCGCTCGGCGCTCCGAATCGGCCGTGCGCGTAATTGAATCTGGCGCCGGAGTATAATCAACGGTCACAGCAGGATCAAAAGCTACATCCCCCGCAGCGAGCAGAGCAAGCATCACGGGAAGATCCTCGCAACGAAAGCGCGGGTCGCACACCGCGCCCGGATTGTCGCGGAGCAGCTTCGTGACTATACTTCGGCGGAACATCATTGCCGAAAGCATCATGGGAGTGGGCCGGTCAAGAGCCAGAAGAGAGATCATTGTATCGCGATGGGGCGCTTGCGACACATCAGTTCCGTTTACGCTTCCGCAATCTCTCCAGCGCGAACTTACGGCAACCAGTTCAGGCGCGGAGTCAAGCATGGCGGCGTGACGTGAAAGCGCCGAAGGGTCGCAACGGCGGTCATCACCCGCCACATCTGTCACGTATCTGCCACGGCAATGCTCCAGAGCATAAAAATAGTTTGCGGGGATGCCTAAATTAGGATGACGAGGAAGAAGCCGCACTCGGTCGGGATAACGTGCGGCAATACACTCCAGAAGTTCACGGGTGCCGTCGGTGGAACCGTCATCGGAAATCACCACCTCATATTCCACATCCCGACCCTCAAGCACGCTCATCACTGCCGCTTCGGCCGTAGATACCTGATTATATGTAAGCACTATAACAGAGACCGCAGGCTCTTCCATCTGCTTCTTCATTCTATATGCGATATCATATCAACAAAAGCGGGGCGAAGCATCGCGGCATTGAAATCGCTATTCCAACGGCTAAGAGCTGCCTCACGCATCGCCTCGGCACGGAAATCGCTGTCGAGATAAGGTGCTATCCCTCTCACGAACTCCTCATCCGTGGAATCCGGCGAAAGCATAAGACCGCATTCATCGTCCACCACCTCATTGAGAGCCTCAACATCTGTGGCAACCACCGCCACTCCGTAGGCCAGCGCCTCGCACGCGGCTACCGCCCGGCCTCCCTCATGGAGGCTCAGAAGCATGAACCAGTCCACGGCTTCATCGCGATAAATTCTCTGGACCTCGGCGTTAGGAACGGCACCGCGGAGTTCCACTTCAAGATTGGGAGGACACTCCTTCACAGCCTCGTGCACTGCCGCCATAGAGGGGCCGTCGCCCACATGAATCCAACGAATTGCCGTGTCGGGACGCGCCACAGCAAGGGCTCTGAGCAGACGCGCGTTCATCTCCACCCGTTTGTTCTCATCCACGCGCGATACGGAAAGGAACGTAAACCGCCGGTCAGCGCGCTTATGCCGCGCGGCGACGGCCTCAGGATACAGTTTAACACAACCTAATGTCGACACCCTGACTTTATCATCGGCGGATGCCTCTGGAAACGTCTGTCTCAGAAAGTCGGCTCCGGCCTGACTTGCGGTATAGACCGCTTCCGCCTCACGGAGTATCCGGTGCCGGAGCCTCCCGCCAAGACTGGTGAACATGTCGTGGCCATGCGCGCGCGACACAAATCGGATTTCCGGATGGTTGGCTTTCAGCAACGCAAGCGCCGCCGCGGGAAAATCGAACCAGAAAGTATAGAACAGCGTGTTTTCCCATGAAAGACCATGCTCCGCCACCATACGGCGCAGAAAGGAGGCAAAAGCCCGCGCCGCAACGCCGAATGCGATGCCCCGGCGCATGATATCGCCCCGGACGTCAAGCCACATGCGTGGATTGGCAAGAAAACGGGAACGGCGCACGCGGCTGTTCCAGTCGGGTCCGAGAGCCCACGATGTATCGGTTTCGACTCCTTCTAATGGTGTGACCGCCCCTGCTCCGCGTAGCGTCACGGGTACAATAATCACCCTCCTGAACTTGCGGCGCAATGCCTCGAGCTCCGGCTCCACAAACGACGGCTCTGTGGCCGACCATTGCGGAAAAGAGTTGGTAATCAACACAACATCCTCACGTTTTGACATAGGCAGGAAATAAACGACGGCTAAGTTACAAAAAAATGATTACATTTGTAGATTGAACTTCCGGGTTAACCCACCCACCGCAAGAGCATATATCAATGGACAACAGCCGTTTCATACCCACCATAGTGGTGCCGGTGCTTGATCGCGCCGACATGATACAGACCACGCTCGATTCCATCGCGGCCCAGACCCTTCGGCCACTCAGCGTGATAGTGGTTGACAACGGTTCCACCGATGTCACTCCCGAGATAGTATCCAGGTGGATTGCCAGGAATTCCGGAAACGGATTTTCCGCAATGCTGCTGACGGAACCGCGCCGCGGAGCGGCAATAGCCCGCAATACCGGACTGAGGCGTGTGGAATCGGAATATGTGATGTTTTTCGACTCCGACGATGTGATGCAGCCCGGCCACATGGAGCGCGTGGCTAAAGCTCTTGCCGAGCGTCCCGACGCCGACATGATACGCTGGGAGATATCCCGCCTCGACAGCGACGGATGGCTGGAACGCACGGAGCACAACGATTCCGACCCCCTGCGGCTGCATATAATGCATGCCACCTATGCCACGGCGCGATTTGCCGTGCGCACTTCCCTGATAAAGGAATCGGGCGGCTGGGACGAATCGCTCACCACCTGGGATGACCTTGAACTTGGCACGCGCCTGCTCGCGCGCCGCCCCGTTGCCATAAAACTCTCGGGTGAGCCGACCGTGAGGACTACGGTTCATCCCGACAGCCTCACCGGCCCCTCCTTCTCCTCACGCGCCGAGGCCGAGATTGCGGCTCTTGACGTTATGGAGCGAGACCTGCAGCTGGCCGGACGCCCCGAATATGTGCCGCTGGTCGACGCGCGCCGCATGATTCTCGCCGCCGAGCTGACACGCGAGAACAATCCCGAGACAGCCCGTCGCCTCCGACGCCAGACTGCCCGCGACGACTGCCCTGCGGGGAGGTCGCTCCGGCTTCTTGCGGTCTATGCCGTGCAGCGTATAGCCGGACACGGCGGCTCGGCCCTCGCCCTGGCCTCTCTCTCCCCCACCCCTCCCCGCGGTCTGAAAGCCGTCAAGGCTGCCGAAAAAGACCCGGAAACCAAGCAAACAACCAAATAAAGTATATACAATCATGCCCAACGTTCTTACTGAATTAGTGAACAAGCAGGCCGCGACCTACGGACCTCGTGTGGCCGTAAGTCACAAACAAGGCAATCAGTGGATCCAGACATCCTGGAATGACTTCCAGGCCAATGTGAATCTCGTTGCCGCCGCCCTCCAAAAGCTCGGGATCAAGGAACAGGAAGCTATCGCAATCTGCTCTCCCAACAGGATAGAAACTCTATATACCGATTTCGGAGCATACGCCAACCGCGTCATCCCTATTTCCATCTACTCCACCTCGTCGCTCGAGCAGATATGCTATATAATCAACGATGCCGACGCGAAGGTTTTCTTCGCAGGCGATCGCCGGATTTACGAGCTGGCACGCAAGGCGTTGGAATTCTGCCCCACGATTCAGCAGATTGTGGCCGTTGGCGGATTTGACACAGACAGCGACGATGCCGACACCATAACCTTCGGGCAGCTGCTGGAAATGGGGCGCAAAGCCTCCGATCTTGACCGTGCCGAAGTAGCGCGCCGCACAGCCGCCGCCACACCCGAAGATATAGCCACCATCATCTATACCTCCGGCACCACAGGCGAGCCCAAAGGCGCCATGCTTCCCCAGTCATGCTTCACCGCCGCTATCGAGATACATGTCGACCGGCTGTCCACCCTCAGCGATCACGACGTGGCCATGTGCTTTCTGCCTCTGAGCCATATTTTCGAGAAGGCCTGGAACTATTTCTGCCTCTACCGCGGAATGACTGTAGCCATAAACACCGACCCCCATGAAATTCAGGAGAGCATAAAGCAGATACGCCCCTCGTGCATGTGCTCAGTGCCCCGTTTCTGGGAAAAAGTATATACCGCCATCCAGGACAAATTCACCACAATCCGCGGGCCACGTCGCTGGTTTGCTAACTGGGCGCTGAAAATAGGCCGGAGCCGCAACATAGACTACGTCCGCCTGGGCAAAAAGGTGCCCTGGTGGCTCGAGGTGCGCTACCGTTTTGCCGAGCGACAGCTTTTCAAACCACTGCAGAGAGTAATAGGCGTTGAGAACGGCAACATATTCCCCACAGCCGGCGCACCGCTGTCGCCCAAAATCGCTGAATTTTTCCATACATGCGGCATAAATGTGATGATAGGCTACGGCCTCTCCGAAACCACCGCCACTGTCACCTGCTTCCCGCGCATAGGCTATGAGTTCGGCACCGTTGGCACCCCGATTCCTGACGTTAACGTGAAAATTGCCCCTGACGGTGAGATTCTCGTCAAGGGCCCCACGGTGATGAAAGGCTATCACCGCAAACCGGAAGCCACGGCCGAGGCCTTCACGCCCGACGGATGGTTCCGTACCGGCGACGCCGGCTACCTCGACAAATCAGGCGCTCTTGTGCTCACGGAGCGTCTGAAAGACCTTTTCAAGACCTCAAACGGCAAATATATCGCCCCGCAGGCCCTCGAAAGCCGCCTGGGCGAGGACAGATACATAGAGCAGGCTGCCACGATAGGCGACCGCCGTAAGTTCGTGTCGGCCCTAATCGTGCCCGACTATGCCGCCCTGCGCAAATATGCCGCTGAAAACGGCATAGCATTCGAGACAGATGCCGACCTCGCCGCCGATCCGCGCATAAAGGCTCTCTTTGAAAAACGTATCGATGCCCTGTTGGCCGACCTCGCTCCCTACGAGCGCATAAAGAGATTCCGTCTGCTCAGCCGGCCCTTCACCATGGAGGACGGCGAGCTTACCAACACACTGAAGATACGCCGCCCCGTGATAGCAAAACGCTATGCCGAAATGATCGACGGCATGTATGCCGACTGACGGCGCCCGAATGAAAGATATTTATTAAATTTGCAACCGCAAATCCCATTATTAACCAGTTTCCCCCGTATATTAGATTATGATTACCCAGGAACAATTAAAAGAGACTTTTGAGCGCAAGCTGGCGCTGAGGAGGTATCTTTGACGTCGACAACAAGAAAATACAAGTAGAAGAAGAAGAACTGCGCACCCACGTGCCCGACTTCTGGGAACATCCCAAGGAGGCACAGGTGCAGATGAAGAAAATAAAGGATCTCAAGGCCTGGATTGAAGGTTACGAGGAGGTGGAACGCGCTGTCGACGACCTCGAGGTGGCATTCGACTTCGTGAAAGAAGGCGACATGGACGAGGCCGAACTCGATGCCATGTATGCCGACGCCATCGACAAGATTGAGCGTCTTGAACTGCGCAATATGCTGCGCCGCGAAGAAGACTCGCTCGGCGTGGTGCTCAAAATCAATTCCGGCGCCGGCGGCACCGAAAGCCAGGACTGGGCGTCGATGCTCATGCGCATGTATCTCCGATGGTGTGAGAAACATGGCTACAAGACCTCAATCGCCAACCTTCTCGAAGGCGACGAGGCCGGAATAAAGTCGTGTACCATCAACGTGGAGGGCGATTTTGCCTATGGCTATCTCAAGAGCGAGAACGGTGTTCACCGACTTGTGCGCGTATCGCCCTACAACGCCCAGGGAAAGCGAATGACATCTTTCGCATCCGTATTCGTCACGCCGCTCGTCGACGATACCATTGAGGTGAAAGTAGACCCCGCACTTCTGTCGTGGGATACCTTCCGAAGCGGCGGCGCAGGCGGCCAGAACGTGAACAAGGTGGAATCGGGCGTGCGTCTGCGCTACCAGTTCACCGACCCCTACACCGGCGAGAAGGAAGAAATCCTCATCGAGAACACCGAGACCCGCGACCAGCCCAAGAACAAAGAGAACGCCATGCGTCAGTTGCGTTCCATCCTGTATGACAAGGAGCTGAAGCACCGAATGGCCGAGCAGGCTAAAATCGAGGCCGGCAAGATGAAAATCGAATGGGGATCCCAGATCCGTTCATACGTGTTCGACGATCGTCGCGTAAAAGACCACCGCACCGGCCATCAGACCTCCGATGTGAATGCCGTGATGGACGGTGAAATCGACGGCTTCATCAAGGCCTTCCTCATGGAATTCGCCAAAGACGAAGAAGAAGCCTGAACTGGACTCGTCGGCCTCCCCGCCGACCGCAACCCATAAATATCATTAATCCTTCCCGCCATCCCGCAAACCAATACGCAGGATGGCGGGAAGTTTTTTTATATCGCGACGTGACAATCTCGTTCTGGGAGGGTCGGCCTCCCCGCCGGCCTCTCCCCCCACCACCGATGGCCGGAGGCCGACGATCCCAGTGCACGCGAAGCCCCATGTAGCATAAATATTCGGTGCATCACGGAATATTTATGCATCTGCGGGGTGAGAGAAAATTTTTTTGATTGAAAATATGTGTTTTTTGAACGAAATGTGTAAATTAGCGCGTTAAAGTTTTAGAGAAGGTTCATTTGAACCAGTTAAACTGACTGTACACTTATTGCAATTTGCATATTTTTGATCCGGGATAATACAAACGGATTCAATAAATAGGTTTGGTTTGGTAGAGAAGGCTCGCTGCGCAGCGAGCCTTCTTTTATTCTAAGAAATGAGTTCTTATTAGGAACGAGGCTTAAACGAACGCCAACAGCTGGCTCATAATCCGGGAATGGAGCGGGTCGGCAAGGTATGACGCCGGGATAGGCGTACACTTCCCGTTATGGGTGAAAATCATGCCGGATTCCGTAGACGACACGCCGGAAAGCGCAGCCATCGCGCCTGATGACGCGGATGTGATGACGGGCCGGAAAAAGATATCTGCCAGGGGGTCAACCACCGGATTGCCCATGCTTATCATCCCTGAATCAACCACGCCGGGATCTGCGCAGTTCACTCTTATCCCCCTTTCGGCCACGCGCCTTGACAAATCCAACGCATAGTGGGTAAGCACCAGTTTCGAACGGCCATAGGTCTTGAACCGCCGCATGAATCCATGATAGGAGGCTGCATGTTCAATCCAGTCGGGACGCAGCCACACAATCTTGCGGGTAACCGATACCGTCATCACCACACACGAACCTTCATGCATCAGCGGCAGCAGCAATTCGGTGAGCAGCACGGGTGCCACGACGTTCGTCTGCGTGGCGGTCTCTATTCCGTCTTCCGTAATCGTTACATCCCCAGGCATGATTCCCGCATTGTTAATCAAAGCGTCGACCGTATTTCCGGCAAGCGACGCGGCAAATTCCCTCACCGACGCCAGAGAAGCCAGGTCAAGGCATCCGGTAAGTATCTCTGTAGATGAATCGGCAAACTCACTTCTGAGCTCGTCGGCAAGCCGTGATGCCTTAGTGGTATTCCTGCATGCAAGCATAAGGCATTCCACTCCCTCCGACACCAACTTACGACATATCTCGCGGCCAATGCCGCCGGTGGCGCCAGTTACGACCGTTATGTGCTTCCCTGTCATTTCTGTCGGTTCATTTTGTCGAGCAACCGGTGTTTTATCACGCTTCTGGCCCATTCAGGAAGAGAAGCCACCGCCACTATCGACACACGGTTCAACAGTCCGTTGATATATTGCGCTTTGCCGCTGAGCGTGCGCCTGAGAGCTTGCCGCACAAATGCCTCAGGCGTAGCAAGCACGCCAAGCCTCACGCCAAGCCGCTGAAGCTGCGACGGCAGTCCGAAAAGATTTGTGGCGATTCCGCCAGGACACGCCACCGTGACGGACACCCCACGGTCCTTCATCTCTATGCGGTAGGCGCGGGAAAACGCGCGTATATAGGCTTTAGTGGCCGAATACATGGCTATGCCCGGCATAGGCATCCAGCATGACATCGACGACATATTGAGTATCCTTCCTCCGCCGTTACCGGCCATAAGCGCGCCAATGGAGCGGGACAGACGGGTCACGGCCCTTATGTGCAGATTGATGTACACGTCGATTCTTTGGGAAGAGAGATCCTCGACGGCCCGGAAGTCGAAAATGCCGGCATTATTCACCAGCAGATACGGCACGATGCCGTTGCTTCGGAGAAACGCAAGGATTTTATCTTCGGCGTCAGTGGCCGTAAGGTCCACTTCAAGAGGAAGCGCCATTATGTCGGAAGCGCTCGCTATCTTCCGCGCTTCTTCTTCAAGTTCTCGGGGCTGATTGGAAATCATCACCAGATTCGAACCCATAGCCGCGAGCTGCCGGGAAAATTCCAGCCCTATGCCGCTCGAAGCTCCGGTGACCACCGACCACTGCGCAGGCGTTATCAGATTGCCGCTCATTTCCGTGCCGCCGCCCTCTTTTTTATTGCCTCGATCTCGCGCAAGAGACACGGCGGCACATCGTCAACATTCTTATGGCAGGCCATCTCACGGGAATACATGCGGGCAATGCAATAGTTCACGTGGTCGCATCCGCAGCTTTCCTCGCCCTGGCGCATGCGGTTCACGAAATCGGGCTGACGAAGCAACGCGCGCCCCATCTGCACAAACTCAAATCCTTCGCCCAGAGCGGTGTCGATGCTGCTTCGCGTGGAGCATCCTCCAACATAAATCAGAGGTAGCTTGAGCTCACGGCGGAACTTGCGGGCGTCATCCAGGAAATACAGCTCCTCATACGGAATCTTCGGAATCATGAACCGGCCCACAGCCTTCACTCCATATTTGAGCCACCACAGTTTCATATAGTGGGTCATGGATTTTATGGGCATTTCGCCTCGCATCACATACATGGGAGCCTTGCTCACGAAGCCTCCCGAAAGCACAAGGGCATGCGCGCCGAGCCGCTCGAGCTCGCGGGCTATTTCTATACCCTCGTCAATCTCTATGCCGCCACGGAATCCGTCGCGCATGTTGGTCTTCACCACCACGCCGATGTCGCTTCCGGCGGCCTGCATCACCTCTTCCATACACAGCCGCATGAAACGCATGCGGTTGTCGAGGCTGCCACCCCAGCGGTCGCGCCTATGGTTGGTATATGGCGACAGGAACTGGCTTATGAGGTAGCCATGACCGGCATGAATCTCCACGCAGTCCATCCCGGCATCGCGTGCCAGACGCACGGCATCGCCAAACGAACGCGCCATAGCTGTGATTTCATCATCGCGCATGCCGCGCACTATCGTAGGCGAATATATGTTGATTCCGCTCGAGGCCGAAATGGGAATCTGTCCGGCCGTGCGCGGATGCGACATATTGCCGCAGTGCCCCAGCTGTATCGAGGCCTTGGCTCCGGCCTTGTGTATATCATCGGTAATATCGCGCAGAGCGGGTATTATTTCAGGCCGCATCCACATCTGGGTGTCGAACGACAGACCGTTTCTCGTCACCGAGGCGTAAGCCAGAGTCGTCATGCCAACTCCTCCCTCGGCCACAGAGCGGTGGTAGGCCCGCAACATTTCCGACGGACGGTTGTCGGAACACATTCCTTCAAAAGCAGCCGAGCGGATGGTGCGGTTGCGGAGCGTCACGGGTCCGATGGACGCCGGTGTGAATAATATGAATGATTGATCTGTCATAATAAGGACTATGGAAAGACAAGGTTAGTACACAAACGGAATCACTCGCTTCAGCCCGAGCGAGGTGAATTTCTCGCCGAACTCAAGGGCATAGCGGCGGTGCGTTTTGGCGGCACGCGGAGCAAGATTGGCGAAAGTCCAGAGAGCGAACACCGCTCCGGCCCACGACCATGTGAGAATGGCAAAACCGGTCCATTCAAGTATCTCGCCGAAATAATTGGCGCTTGACACATAGCGGAACATTCCTCCGCGGGGAATATAATGGGCGGTATCGCCGGGTCGGCGCAGCGAACGGATTATCCTGTCGCTGTCTATGTTTATATACATTCCGGCAAAGAACACCACGGTTCCTATGATGAACTGCGGCGACCAAAGCCACGACACTGGATAACGGTCGGGAGCCGACACATAGAAAATCCAGCCGCCCTGCATCACGGCATTTATCAGGTTGAACACTATGCCCATCACCACTATGGCAAGCGGCATTCGGCTCTTTCCTTTTATGAGAAGGGGAAAAACAAACGAACGCTGGAAGTAGTGGAGCTCGAAAAGAAGCGCCATCACCACCGGAGCGATCTCGGTTCTGCGCGGGGAGCACAGCCACAGGGCGAGCATGGCGAAAAACACCGGAGCCTCCATCACCACCCATCCCACACGGTTGTCCACCGCAGGACCCCATTTCGGATTGTAAAGTATACCGTATCCGGCCTCCACGCGCTGCAGAGCTATAAACACAACCACGGCAAGCACAGCCATGGATACCAGGAGGATATCAAACGAATGAGGAGTTAGACACATAGCTGAAACTTTTTCGGAGTAAGGTCCACAGGATGCAATCATACCTGTGCCTTGCAAAGATAGCCCCTTTCAGCGACTTCTGCAACCGCCTGAAAGAATCTCGCGCCTGTGGGGCGAATTTCGTATCTTTGCATCTGTTGTCCTCTTGCACAACCCTCCTCATGCAATCTTTTTTCCGCGCTAATACGTTGATAAAATATGAAAGCAACAAATCCACAGCTCGAAAGCCACCCCTGGGAACCGTTTATCCCCGAAAATGCCAGAATATTGATCATGGGAACGTTCCCCCCGAAGTCGGGAAGATGGAGCATGGATTTTTATTACCCCAATTACATAAATGACTTCTGGCGCATAATGGGACTGCTGTTTTATGACGATCCACTGAAATTTGTCGATGTCGCCCACAAGACCTTCCGGCTGCCGGAGATAAAGCAGTTGCTGTGTGAGCGCGGAATAGCCATGAATGATACCGGAGCAACCGTAAGAAGGCTTCGCGACAATGCTTCCGACAAGTATCTTGAAATCGTGGAACCCGTCAACCTCACCGCACTGCTGCAGAAAATGCCACTGTGCCACACCGTGGCCACCACCGGCGAGAAAGCTGCCGGAGTCATCGCCTCGCTCACGTCCACTGAGGTGCCCCGAATGGGAGAGATGACAATGGCTGCCGACGGTCTCGAAATCTGGCGCATGCCTTCCACCTCACGCGCCTACCCCATGAAACTCGAGAAGAAAGCCGAATTCTACGCCCGCATGTTCCGCAAAGCCGGTATCCTGTGACAAGTATATATGCAAACAATGCTTATATTTGCATACATAAACCCTTACAATCATGAGAAAGGTATCACTCTCCATTGTATGCATTATTTATTCATTGATTTGCAGCGCCCAGTCTATAAGCGCCCAGTCTATAGATGAGCGTATTGCCAACGCAATGAACACAAGCGACTGGTTCGCTCTTGACTCGATTTATAACGCAGCGCCCAAAGACTCCATCAACCCTTTCCTTGAAGTATTTTCGCGCGGACTCATCGGCAACCGGCTTAATCGACCGGATATGTCGATTCCGGCTTTTGAAGACCTGCTCAATAATTATTCCACCGGTCTTGACTTGAGCAACCTGCTCAATTCTGCCGTGATGCTTTCAATGGATTACAGTAAAACGGGCGACAATGCCAAGGCTGCCTCGGTATTGACATCCGTGCTTGACGCTACCCGACAATATCTTGACTCGGCAGCCATTGACGGCCTGCAACTTTACATTGACAGATATTCCGCCTTTGCTCCATATCAGCCCTACTCCATTTCCATAGAAGGAACCGGGGGGATTGTGCCTTTCCGGATCACACCCGTAGGCAAACCGGAAAAAGGATCGGTGCTGATGACACTTGACAGCAGTTCCATCAACGGACTTGATGCAGACATAGTTTTCGACACAGGTGCAGGCGTCAACATCATTTCAGATTCTTTGGCGCGGAAGTTCGGTCTTATACCTCTCGAGGCATACAACTATGTGATGGGAATAGGCAAACAGCGGACACAATATGCGATTGCCAGAGAAATCAAGCTGGGAAATATCACTGTCAGGGATGTACCTTTTGTCATTGTTGACTTCAAGGTTGACAATGAAGAAGCAGACCGATACATGGACTGTCTGAATATTGTTGTCGGCAGTGAACTTATGTTGCAACTTAACGATCTGACGCTTGATTTCATCAAACGGGAATTCACCGTTGCGAAAGCCGCTCCCCGAAAAAGCCAGACCCCGCCAAACATGTGCTTCTCGCCATCAATGAATCTTATCACCCGGGGCACAGCACATGACAACCCTATGTGGATTTGCATCGACACAGGCGATTCCTCCTTTGGCTCGCTTAACGGAGAGTTTCTGGAAAGAAATAAGGATTACGTTCTGACACATGCCAGACCGGATACCGTACGTATGGCAAGCATCGGTGGTGTACATATTTCGGAATGTTATACTCTCCCCGACGTCAGCATCAGCTTAGGAGGCTATACGGTGACTGTTCCGGAGATTACCGTTAATACGGGAACCAATCCTCTTGCCGCCAGCTATGAATGCAACCTTGGATTAAAATCGCTGATGCAATTCGGCAGAATTCAGTTCAATATGGTGGATTTCACAATCACCACTTATCCCGTTGGAATATCTGAATGCCTGCCTACGTCGCATAAAGTCCATCCGTTCAAATATACAGGCAATAATAAAACCTCGTTTCTGCAGACGTTAGGCCTCGTGACACTTTCGGTAGCCAACGGACTTTTCAATACAAACGCCCCTGCCGCTCCCGACCTATAATCTTCCTGAAACTCCGCACCGGAAGGTCGTATCTTCGCCGCCTGAAAACATCGACGGCCGGAGGCAGACGCTCCCAGGAGGCTTCGCATGGAAGTGAGTTGTAAAACTTTAATTACCGTTCGGATTGTAGGGATGCTCGCTCGTGCATCCCTAATAATCAGCATTTTGTAGGCGGCTGCTCTATGGAGCAGCCCTACCGTTAGGTGTTTTTACAACACAGTGTCATTGCTCATTGTATTTAAAAAGCAGATTTAAAAAGCAGGCGTCCTGCAAGCGGCTGTTGCCGCATGCAGGACGCACTTTATAAGATATTTCCGAGGGGGGAATCAGGCTTTCACGCGGCTGATGTAGCTGCCGTCGCGGGTATCGATTTCGATAGAGTCGCCTTCATTCACGAACAGCGGAACACGTACCTCGGCTCCAGTCTCTACAGTGGCGGGCTTGAGGG
>OLWA01000129.1_pt1 | contig 97873 bp, 81 predicted proteins | sample 1673251 | NCBI WGS metagenome assembly OLWA01 (sample SAMEA3178937, study PRJEB25190) | human gut metagenome | biome: human gut; feature: human-associated habitat; material: faeces | place: Austria | collected 2013 | reverse complement strand
TTTTCTTCATGGTGAATATTTTAAAAGCATTGAATTTGTATTGTCATGAAGCAAGCGAGGCGCCCTTTCCCGCGTCGGCAAACGTCAGTCCGTAAGGGTAACGGTGGTTGTGTCTGGAAGAGAAGAGAGGCGTTTTCATGATGTGATAAGTTGGTTTTTCGCAAATATATTGTTTTGGATGTGAATTTGCAAGTTTTTACGCTGAAAAGCTACGTAGAGTGAAAACCTTGGTGGTTGTCCAATGGTTTGGGGTGTATTGGGTTGCCGGTGTGTGTTCAGGAAGTTGTCGGGCAGTAGAGCCTTTTTTAGGGGGGGGTATAAAAAAAGAACGGGGGTGCACCTGTTGTGCATCTCCGTTTTGTAGTCTTAATTGATAGCAAGTTCAATCAGTTGTTGTTCGCTCGGGTTTTTAGCTACGATTCGCCCGTTGGGGTCAATTAGAAATGAGCTTAATCCCGATTCGAGATGATAATCGTCGATGAATTTCTCTGCATTACTTCTCTCGATAAAAAATTGTGATTCCGCACTAAGACCATCTCTGCGCACTATCTCACGAAAGAGGCGTTCACTACGATCAAGATTGATCGCCAAGAGATGGAATCGTTCTCCGGAATTGCTTGACTCCTGATTTTGTTCAAGCATTGTGTACTGCTTGCAGGCTATGCGCGAGTCTGCATCACTTGATGCCCAGAATTGGAGCAGTACCCATTTCCCTTTCATGTCATCGAGAGCTACCGTAGAGTCGGAGCGTTCGATTTTGAACATCGGAGCCTTGGAACCCACCGTGCCATCTGCGGCACTTCCTGATGCGGCTGAACCAAGTCCGAGGAGAACGGCGAAGATCACAATGATTGCCATTGTTTTCTTCATTCCATAAGTTTAAAATTACTAAATACAAAAAGTAAGAGTGGTGATGAATTGTCCATTGCTCTGTCCTTTTTGTTGCCGATTTTCGGCGAAAGTCAAACTCTTTTGACCTTAGAAATAACAATTTCAACACTGCAAAGTTAAGCAACTTTTCCGAAATATTGAAATTCAATCGCTCATATTCACCGCTTTAGCCTGGAGTAAACGCGCGGAAACCGTTTGGTGGAGCGGATTTCGAGCGATTGTTAAATTGCTTTAAAACGATGTTTTGTAACATGTATTTGCTCCGTTTTTTCTCAAAAACCGGGCTGGAACTAACAATGTGAAGCCGGTCGCGGGAGAGGGTGAAAACGTAGTTGCTGCGACTCTCTTGGAGCAAACAAAAAGGGAATCTGTATTGTTAAAGAAATGTTACCAACTGTTAGATTTATGAAAAAGTCAATCACGTTATTGTTAGTGCTGTTATGTCTTATCCCTGTCAAGGCTGCAACCCCCGCCGAGGTTCATGCCGCGAAGGTCAAAAAGAGTCATCATGTGATAAATATAAGCCCTGATGAACCAATAGACTCGGCATCGGAGCAGGAGATTATCAATCTGTTTTATTACGACCAGTTCCGCCAGTTTCAGGACCCGCTCGCGCCATATTTTATGATGATGAGCAAGACCCATCAATATGCCATGGGCATAGGCGGCGTTGTAAGAATGAGAGGGTGGTATGACTGGCACGGAGCCATGAACTACAGTGCTTTTATCCCCTATGAGATAAAGATACCTGCCGACCCTACCCGTAAACACTGGGTGGGCAGCACCCCCGTAGGGACGGCGCTGTTTATGTCGGTATTTGGGCGACATTCAAAGTTTGGCAATTATCAGCTGTATATAGAGGCTAATTTCAATGGTTATCAGAGCCGCGATTTCAGGCTGAAGAAAGCCTATGCCACTGTGGGCGATCTCACGATCGGTTATACTAACTCGACATTTTCCGACCCTGCCGCTCAGCCTCCTACGGTCGACGGACAGGGCCCCAACTCGAAAACGAGTGACACGAATGTGCTTGTAAGGTGGATGCACACTTTCCGGAAAAACTATGTCGTGGCTGCCTCGGTGGAGACCCCCGACGGCTCTATCCCGACACTTGCCGACACATATACAGGCTGTAGCAACTACATACCGAATTTTGCGGCATTCATGCAGTATCAGTGGGGCAACGGGCAGCATGTAAGGCTGTCGGGCGTTGTGCGCGGGCTTGAGTATCGCGACCTCGTTGAGGGAAGAAACTATAAAAAGACCGGCTGGGGAGTACACGTAAGCACTGTTTTCAACCCTATAGCCCCGCTGACAGTCTATGGTGCGGTGATAACCGGCAAGGGGATAGGGAGCCTTGTCAACGACCTGCAAAGCTCGCCGATGGATCTTGTCGGCGACACAGAGCGGCGCGGCAGGATGTTTGCCCCGCTTAGCCTGGGATGGTATGCTGCTTTGCAATATCATTTCAGTCCCGAGATATTCTCTACGATAGTATTTAGCGAAGAGCGGTTTTTACCCAAGCAACAGCCTGTCTATGAGAATATCACTTATAAATACGGACTTTACGGCGCGGCAAATGTCTTTTGGAATATGACCTCACGCTGCCAGATGGCTGTCGAGTATAATTTCGGCAAGCGGCAAAACATAGACCACTCCCACGGCTGGGTCAACAGGGTCAGCCTCATGGCGCAGTTCAGTTTTTAATCGGTCAAATAGTATAGTGACTCTGGTTGAAAATATCGAAAAATAGCGTAACTTTGCGGCGGTATTGAGCAAGACGGTCGGTCGCTTGCCGACTTCGAGAGCGGCAAGAGGAAAGTCCGGGCAATACAGGGCGCCATGGTTGTTAACGGCAACCTGTCAGTGATGGCAGAGTAGCGTGACAGAAAATAACCGCCGTCATTCGTGGCGGTAAGGGTGAAAAGGCGGGGTAAGAGCCCACCGGGTCCCACAGCGATATGGGATGCCGCACGCCTCATGGATTGCAAGGTCAAGTATACCGGCATTTAAGGGTTGCCCGCCCATTGCCGGGGGGTAGACTGCTCAAGCCCGGTGGCGACATCGGGATTAGATAAATGACCGACCGCGGCGGCAATTGCTGCCGTCGCGACATAACCCGGCTTACAGTCATGCTCGACCCCGCCCCGCGCCTGAAAGGGTGGCGGGGCGGTCTTTTTTTCAACTATAATGCCGACGCAATTGTTATTATCTACGAAATGGAGACAGCACTTACAACCGATGCGATATTGATGGCGTTGCTGCTTACGCTGATAGCCGGGCTATCGACCGGCATAGGCAGTCTTATGGCTTTTTTTACAAAGGTCACCAACACCCGTTTCCTTTCTTGTGCGCTCGGGCTCTCGGCGGGCGTGATGGTCTATATATCGTTCATGGAGCTGCTTCCGGAGGCTATGGAGTCGATGGAGGCGTATGCGTCAGGGAAGACCGCCATGCTTTATGTGTTGCTGGCTTTCTTCGGCGGGATGGGGGCGATTGCCCTTATCGACTTTATAGTCCCGGAAGATGAGAATCCCCATGAACTGCACAATATAAAAACAGCCGGAAACGGAAAACTCAAGCGCACGGGCTTCATGCTTGCCGTAACGATAGGCATCCATAACTTCCCGGAAGGTATAGCCACATTTGTCTCCGGACTTGAATCTCTTGACATCGCGCTCCCTATCGTGGTCGCAGTCGCCATTCATAATATACCGGAGGGCATCGCTGTATCGGTGCCGGTATACCATGCTACAGGCAGCCGCAAGAAGGCGTTGTGGTTTTCAATTGCCTCAGGGCTTGCCGAGCCTCTCGGCGCACTTTTCGCTATTGCGTTTCTGATGCCTATATGGACCCCGGCAGTCAATGCCGTGTGTCTTGCCGCTGTCGCGGGCATCATGGTCTTTATATCATTTGATGAGCTTCTTCCGAGCTCCGAGGAGTACGGTCATCACCATTATGCCATAGGCGGGGTGATACTCGGCATGGCTGTCATGGGCTTCGGTCTGCTCCTTTTCTGACTTTTCCGGTCGACAATTCACTACAAGTAGTGATTGCACCATTGCAATCCAACAGGTAATTTTGCACCGTAGAAAATATGTCACTCCTGAATGAAGTTTGTTAAACCATTGTCAAGTGTGCCGGCTATTATAATAATGTGTAGCCAGGCGGTAATGGCTGATGAGAAAGCCGACACGACGCTCACCCTCGGTGAGGTGTCGGTGACTGCCATCAAGCAGTCGCTTGACATAGGCTCTTTGCCGGTCTCGTCAACTGTAGTCGGTGAAAAGGAGCTTCAGAAGCTTAACGTAGTCACGATGAAAGGGATAAGCGAGGTGGCTCCAAACTTCTATATCCCTGACTACGGCTCTCGCATGACTTCTTCGATATATGTGCGTGGTATCGGCGCGCGTATCGACCAGCCTGTAATAGGGCTGAATGTCGACAACGTGCCTTATCTGAACAAGGACAACTATGATTTTGACCTTGTGGACATCGAGCGCATAGAGATGCTTCGCGGCCCGCAAAGCACGCTTTTTGGCAGAAACACGATGGGCGGACTGGTGAATATATACACATTGTCGCCTATGAAATTCCAAGGTGTACGCGCTACCGCCGCCTATGGTACGGGCAACACTCTGCGGGCGTCATTGTCTTATTACCACAAGCTGTCGCAGCGACTCGGCATGTCATACACGTTATATTATACCCATACCGACGGCTACTTTACCAACCGGTACAACGGAGAGAAGTGTGACAAGGAAAATCAGGGAAGTTTCAGATGGAAGACAGTCTGGCGCGGCTCCGACCGGTTTACAATGGAAAATATTGCGTCAGTCCAGATTTCACGGCAGGGAGGCTATCCCTACGAGTCGCTTGAGACAGGGCAGATAGCTTACAATGACACGTGCTTTTACCGACGCACCGGAGTGACCGACGGGCTGACACTGCGCTATCGCCTTGACAATATGACGCTTTCAAGCATAACAAGCTTTCAGTATATCGACGACAACATGACCCTTGACCAGGATTTCCTTCCCGAGTCTTACTTCACGTTGACTCAGGCGCGCAAGGAGTGGGCGTTCACCCAGGACTTTGTAGGGAAAGGAAATGTCGGTGATTATAGCTGGCTCGGCGGTGTGTTCGGCTTTTTCAAACACACTGACATGAATGCTCCTGTTACATTCAAATCCACCGGTATTGAAAAACTGATACTTGAACATGTAAATGCCCACAGTTCCCATCTTACGGTATGGGACGAAGACAGTTTTGTGCTCGGCAGTAATTTTATCAATCCGGTGTGGGGAGTGGCGCTTTATCATCAGAGCGGCTACCGCCTAGGGGCATGGAACTTCGCGCTTGGAGTGCGTCTGGACGTAGAGCATGCGTCATTGAGATATAACAGCCGGTGCAATACATCATTTACGATTACTGGCATTGACAACGGTCAGATTCCGGTTGACATCAATGACGGAGGCAAGCTTAAAAAGACATTTGTAGAGTTTCTCCCCAAGTTGACCGCAACATATGATATTATGTCGCTTCCCGCCTCCAATGTCTATCTTTCCGTAGCGCGGGGTTACAAGGCAGGCGGCTTCAACACGCAGATGTTCAGCGATGTCCTGCAACAGCGGCTGATGGGGATAATGGGCATAGCACAGAGCTATGACATCGACCGCATAATATCGTATAAGCCAGAGACAAGCTGGAATTATGAACTTGGCGCCCACATAAGCGACCGTAGCGGCAGGCTGTCGGTCCAGGCGGCATTGTTTTACATCCATTGCCGTGACCAGCAGCTTACGATGTTTCCTGACGGAAACACCACGGGGCGCATAATGACCAATGCCGGCAAGACCCGCAGCTATGGTGCGGAGATTACGGTAAAGTATAATCCCTCAGCCCGAATGTGTGTTACCGCGTCCTATGGCTATACCGATGCCCGCTTTACCGAGTTTCATAATGGCATAAATGACTATTCCGGCAAGTTTATACCTTATGCGCCTCACAATACGATGTTTGCCGGAGTCAGTTATATCTTGCCGGTCAACACGTCATGGCTTAAATCGTTGACCCTTGACGTGAATTGCCGTGGAGTGGGGGAGATTATGTGGGATGAGGCAAATCTTGTAAAGCAGCCGTTTTACATGTTGCCGGGTGCTTCTGTGATGATGGATTTTAATAAATGTTCACTTACTTTATGGGGCGAAAACCTGTCGGATACAAAATATAATACGTTTTACTTCGTTAGTATAGGGAACGCATTTTTACAGAGGGGAAAACCATTGAGGATAGGCATGACGTTCAGAGTACAAATATAAATTTACTATTATAAATAATAAGATTAGATGATGATTAACAAGACAATTCTCGCCGCTGCACTCGTTGCGGTAGCGCTCACTTCTTGTGAGACTAAAGAAAATTCCCATCGTGAGACTCAGCCGTTTGAGATGTTGAATTATGTGACCAATGGTACAGATGAGACTTATTCAATTGGCATATCTGCGATAACCATAGAGTATATAGGCACATCGGCGTCGGGTCTCAGCATAAGAGATGTGGTGATGAACGGCGGTGAGAAAAAGAATTTTGAAGTGACAGGGCTTACCAACAAGAATGTGACTAACGGCATGGGATTCACCGAGTCGGCGTCGTCAGCCGCTCCCGGCATGACTGACTTGTCAATAAATCTTCTTGGCGGAACAAGTTTTATAAGCACATGGAACCTGTTTTATAACTTCACTGCCGGGACTGAGAAGGTCTGCGGAATGCCTAAGGTTTCGTTCTATTTCAGCAAGACAAATGTGACTGACCCCGCGGGTGCTCCTGTCATGACTACTGAAGACGGATCAAAGAACCGCTATCAGATTACTGTCAACGACAAGGATATAAACACAGCGTCACGCACTCTTAATATTTATGTGATAGGTGCTTCTTTCATGCAGGGTATGCCCGCGATGAACATGGTGTTCAAGGATGTGCCGTTTGAGATTGAAAACGGTGTGCTTAAATTTGCGATAGATCGCCTTGTTCCAAGTGTGCTTGCCGGAGAAAACGGCACCACTGAAGTGCCCAATGACAAATTCCCGATTACCGACCTTGAGGGTATGGGCCGAATCGGTGATGAAGTGACCTTGAAATATTCATGCACTCCTACACTGAATGAGGGCAATTCGACTACCTATAATGTAGAGTCTACTCTCAAGTTCCGTCTGCAGAAGCAGAGCGGCAGCACTCAGCAGTAAAAACACTTTACACAGACCGTACACGATGCGGGAGAGCGGCGTTTCAGCAGCTCTCCCGCTCTTTTTTTGTGTATTGACTGAAATATGTTTCTGATTGAAATTTCGACATTTACGGTTTTATTGCTATATTTGCGCAAATCAACTAACTATCAACCGAAATTTACCAATGAAACACGTTTCTTTTGCATTCTTTTTAGGTGTGGCTATCGCGTCGCAGCCGATTGACAGTTCAGGGCAAGTTGTAATCAATGAAATCATGCAGTCAAATTTTGACGCACTTTTTGCCGACAATGAATTTCCCGACTCATGGGTTGAGGTGTATAATATGGGGAATGTGGCTGTTGACTTGAAAGGCTATAAAATAGGTGCATCGGAAAATGTGTCCAAGTCTTATGAAATCAATACCTCGGTCGTAGTCCCGGCAAAAGGTCACGGGCTGATATTCTGCGATAAGGCGGCGGAGGGTGTGCATGCTGATTTCCGTCTTGAGTCGACAAAGAAAGGCTCGGTGTTTATATTCAGTCCGGCAGGCGATATTATAGACAGGCTTGACTATGGCAAGATGCCTGCGCCCAATGTCGGTTATGGCAGGGAGTCGGACGGAGGCGATACATGGGGCTACATGATAACCCCGACGCCGGGACAGCGTAATAGCGGCGGCGTGTCGGAGACACTGCTCGGTAAACCTGAATTCAGTGTCGGCGGCGGTGTTTACGACTCGCCTGTCGAGGTGACCGTGAGGAAGCCTGACGGAGTGCCGGGCGACTGTCGGTTATGTATCACCGTCGACGGTCGTGAGCCGGTGGCTGATGATGCCGTAACAGGCGACAGTAAGACGTTTCTTATAAGCAAGTCGACCTCGTTGAGAGCAAAACTCATCTCCCCGTCGGCACTTTCACCTGTGTCGGTGACACATTCCTATATATTTCATCCAAGGGCGACCGACCTGCCTGTGGTGTCGGTGACGCTTAATCCTGAATATCTTTATGACGATAAAATCGGGATATTGATGGGCGAGCTTGACAAGGATCCAAACTGGGGGCATGACTGGCGGCGTCCTATGAATGTGGAGTATTTCGACGGCGGTAATCATGACCGGCTGATTAACCAGATAGGCGAGACAAGGGTGAAAGGCGGATGGTCGAGGCGGTATTCGCAGAAGTCGCTTGTGTTTTATGCCAACAAGAGGTTTGGAGAAAAACGTTATAACACAGCCGGGGTGTGGCGCGATAAACCGGAAGTCACAAGTGCTAAGTCTTTTGAACTGCGTAACAGCGGCACCGACTTTGAGGGCGCCCACGTGCGCGATGCGTTTGCCCAGCGTCTTGCCGGGCTAAATTCTCCCCATGTCGACTGGCAGGGTTACCGCCTGGTGATATGCTATGTCAATGGCGAGTACCGAGGTGTATATGATTTGCGCGAACGCACTAATGAAGATTACATCGAGTCAAACTATGACGGGCTTGAGGATATAGACATGGTTGAAAACTGGTGGGAGGTAAAGAACGGCACTGCCAATTCGCTGTGGGAATTTATAGACCTGTACAATAGAAAGGATGTGACTTTCGACAGGCTGAAGGAGGTGATGGATGTCGACAATTTCCTTGATATGTTTACGATTGAGACCTTTGCCGGGAATACGGATTACCCAAACAACAATATTGTGTGCTGGAAACCGTGGACCGACGGGGCTAAATGGCGTTGGGTGCTCAAGGACATAGACCGCTTTGCCATCACATGGGAACAGGGACAGCATGAACATGACTACTTCCGGTTTATAGCCGACATGGCATCGTCAAAAGATTATGACGAGTGGACCCGGCGCAATGTAAGACTGTTCGCGCTGTTTATGGAGCTACCTGAGGCGCGGTCGCTGTTCATTGACCGTCTTGCCATAGCGATGGGCGATTATCTCCAACCCGATTATGTCGACGCGATGCTCGATGAAATGGTTGATGAACTCAGACCTGAATATTCCGACCACTGTAAATTGTATTTTTCCGATAACCCCTGGAAATTCAGCAACTGGGAGTGGGAAGTAAGTTTCATCCATGATTGGTGTAAGAAACGCCGTATATTTCTATATGACAGGATGCGCACTTATTTCGGGCTCTCATCGGCTTACACGCTTAAAATCAGCGGTGGGGGAGAGCCGGTCACGTTCAACGGGGTAGCGCTTAACCGCCAGGTGTTTGACGGTCAGTATTATAACGGCAAGGAGATGACTCTTTCTACCGCAGAAGGACGCAATTGGAAGGTCACGGTTACCGACAAGGCAGGAAGGCGTTTTACAGAGTATACGCCTGCAGCGGTTCATACATTTAATTTCAGCGATGCGAAAAGCGTGGAGATTGAATCAGTGCCTTACAATCCTGCTTCGATCGATGAGGTGGAAATCTCGTCGGTAGACGTTGAGGTGGAAGTCGAAGGGCTTGAAATAAGTCTGCACGGACCTGAAGGGCTGACTGCGGAAGTATATGGCATAGACGGCACTATGGCATGCCGGATTAGTGGCGGCGGCAGCGGCAAGGTTGCGGCAGCCGGAGTCTATGTGGTGAGATATGTTTCGGCCTCAGGACTTGTCGGTTCGGTAAAAGTAAGCTGCCGATAGCAGGCATAGTTAATTTTTACAAAAAAAGAATGGATTTTTTGTCACGGTCTCCGATGCTGTGTAGGAAAAAATTAGTATATTTGCACAAATTTATAAGGGATGCATTATATCCTGCCGAAAAACATTTCTCGGAAGAAGTATTAGTTATATTATATGGTATCATTAATTTTTGGTATTCAAAATTCAACCCTTGCCGTGGTTGCCGCGCTTACCGGTGTGGCTCTTGTGGCTCTTGCCTTGGTGATAGCAGGGCTTATCTCACCAAAATCGTACAATCCACAGAAGGGTGAGGCGTATGAGTGCGGTATTCCTACCCGTGGAGCGAGCATGGCTCAGTTCAAGGTAGGTTACTATTTGTATGCCATTTTATTTTTAATGTTTGATGTGGAGACCGTGTTCCTTTATCCGTGGGCGGTGAATGTTCGCTCGCTTGGAACGGACGGCTTGTTGTGCATCGCAGTATTTTTCGGAATTTTAGTGCTGGGCTTGGCATATGCCTGGCGGAAAGGAGCGCTTGAATGGAAGTAACAGCACAAGGGATGCCCTATTCCGAATGGAAGGACAACGAATATATCGAGCATCTCGTAAAAGAACTCAAGGATAACGGCACCAATGTGGTTGTCGGCACGCTTGATAACGTAATCAACTGGGGGCGCAGTAACTCTTTATGGCCGCTCACATTCGCAACCAGTTGCTGTGGTATAGAGTTTATCTCTCTTGGAGCGGCGCGCTACGACATGGCGCGCTTTGGCTGGGAAGTGGCGCGAGCCTCCCCACGTCAGGCTGACTTCATGATGGTTGCCGGCACGATAGTGCACAGGATGGCGCCTGTGGTAAGACGACTTTATGACCAGCTTGCCGAGCCGAAGTATGTCATAGCCTGTGGCGGATGTGCGATTTCCGGTGGTCCGTTTAAGAATTCCTATCATGTTGTGAAGGGTGTGGAAGAAATTATTCCGGTCGACGTATATGTGCCCGGCTGTCCTCCTCGTCCCGAGGCGATGATTTACGGCATCATGCAGCTGTCGCGTAAGGTAAAGGTGGAAAAATTCTTCGGCGGTGTCAATCGACAGGAGAAGCAGAAGGAATTTTTCGAGACTCATCCACTTGACGAGACGGAGAAATAATTATAACCAAGAATAAACAATACCCCAATCAATATATCGATTATGGCAAATGTTCAGGAAAATATAGCCAGGCTGTTCCCCGAGGCGACTTTTGAGGAGGGCGAATGGCTGTTGGTGAATATTCCCGATGCCAAATGGCACTCCCTTGCAAAGACATTGAAAGAGGATCCGGACTTCGGATTTGATTATCTTGTCGCAATCGTAGGTATGGACTGGACCGAGACGCTCGGCTGTATGTATTACCTTACCTCGACCACTCATAACACACACGTGTCAGTAAAGGTCACCACCTCTGACCGTGAGAACCCGATGCTTCATAGCATATCTGACCTCTGGGCGGTGGCAAACCTTTATGAGCGTGAGGTATATGACTATTACGGCATCATATTTATCAATCATCCCGACATGCGCCGTCTGTTCTTGCGCAATGACTGGGTGGGCTATCCCCTCCGCAAGGATTACAATGATGACCCCAATGTAAACCCCGTGCGTCTTGACCATGAGGCGGTTGATGATGTGACCGTTTCTTATGTAGAGGATGCCGACGGCAATATAGAGAAAAAGGAAGTGACAATCTTCCGTCCCGAGGATTTTGTTGTCAACATCGGTCCGCAGCACCCTGCGACTCACGGCGTGTTGCGTTTCCGCACTGCTGTCGAGGGTGAGACTATAACCAAGATTGACCTTTATCTCGGCTACATCCACCGAGGAATCGAGAAACTTTGCGAAGGACTCGGCTATCCTCAGACTCTGCATTTCACTGACCGTCTTGACTATCTCTCTGCCCAGCAGAACCGTCACTGCCTGTGTCTGTGTATCGAGAAGGCGCTCGGAATCGAGGTTCCGCGTCGCGCGCAGGTAATCCGTGTCATGATGGACGAGCTTATGCGTATCTCTTCTCACCTGCTGTTTATGGGTACATTCTGTATGGACCTCGGTGCTACGACAATGTTGTTTTACACGCTGCGTGAACGCGAGACCATACTTAATATCTTTGAGAAGACCTGCGGTGCGCGCATGACATTCAATTATAACTGCATAGGCGGTATTATGGATGACATCGACGCTGATTTTGTAAAAGATGTAAAGCATCTTATCGAGATTATGCCCGCCGCAATCAAGGAATACAATACTATATTCACCGGCAATGTGATCGCCAATAACCGTATGGTGGGTGTCGGTCATCTTAGCAAGGAAGACGCTATTTCCTATGGCGCTACAGGTCCTGTGGGCCGTGCTTCGGGATGGGCGTGTGACGTGCGCAAGACAGCACCTTACAGCATATACTCCGAACTCGATTTTGATGAGGTCGTGCTTCATGAAGGTGACTGTATGGCTCGCTTCGTTGAGCGTATCGAGGAAATCAAGCAGTCGCTCCGCATTCTTGAGCAGCTTGTCGACAATATACCTGACGGAGAGATTTGTGCCAAGGTGCCCAAGGTTATCAAGCTTCCCGAGGGACACTGGTTCCAGCAGGTTGAGGCAAGCCGAGGCGCTTTCGGCGTATATATCGAGAGTCACGGTGCCAATACCCCTTGGCGCGTGAAGTTCAACTCTCCGTGTATGAATCTCGCCGGTGTTGTGGATCATCTCACAAGAGGCAGCAAGATTGCCGACCTGATCACTATCGGTGGTACACTCGACTATGTGGTGCCCGATATTGACCGTTAACACAAATGAAGAAAAAGTAACGAATAAACCGATATGTACGATTTATCAAAAGGAGCCGACTGGCTCAACCAATGGTTAAACGGATTTTGCCCCGCCTGGCTCACAGTGACGATTGAGTGTGTGCTCATAGGTGTCGTGCTTCTTCTCGCCTATGCTCTTCTGGCGCTATTCTATATTTATTTTGAGCGCAAGGTGTGTGCCGCGTTCCAGTGCCGTCTCGGTCCTAACCGAGTAGGTCCCGCCGGTATATTCCAGAGTGTTGCCGACATGTTCAAGATTCTTATCAAGGAGCTTATCTCGCTCAAGCACACTGACAAGTTCCTGTTTGCTCTCGCTCCTTATCTTGTCATAATTGCCTCTATGCTCTGCTTTGCCGTATTGCCCTGGGGCAACGGACTGCAGGTTATTGACTTCAATATAGGAATTTTCTTCCTTGTCGCCGTCTCTTCTATCGGTGTGCTTGGAATCCTCCTTGCCGGATGGTCAAGTAACAATAAGTTCACTCTTATCGGTGCTATCCGAAGCGGTGCCCAGATGATAAGCTATGAACTTTCCATCGGTCTTTCGGTTATTACAATGGTAGCGCTTGCAGGCTCAATGTCGATAACCGACATCTGTATGGCACAAAAAGACCTGTGGTTTATCGTTTCGGGACACATTCCCGCGATAATCGCGTTCATTATCTACATCATCGCAGGTACGGCGGAGACCAACCGTGGCCCGTTTGACCTTCCTGAAGCAGAGAGTGAGCTGACAGCAGGTTACCATACGGAGTATTCAGGTATTCACTTCGGCTTCTTCTACCTGGCTGAATACCTTAACCTCTTCATTGTAGCCGGCGTAGCGACGCTATTGTTTTTTGGAGGCTGGATGCCGCTCCATATTCCCGGGTGGGATGCGTTTAATCATGTGATGGACTTTATTCCCTCTGTAGTATGGTTTATAGGCAAGGCAATAGTGCTTTCATTTGTGATTATCTGGTTTAAGTGGACGTTCCCCCGTCTTCGTATCGACCAGTTGCTGCATCTTGAATGGAAGTATCTTCTCCCGATTAACCTCGCCAATCTTGTGCTGATGGTTATCGTGATTTGCTACGGCCTGCATTTTTAAGAGTTAAATAATTAAAATATATAACCTCAGATTTTTATAAAGATGAGCGATAAATTCGGAACAGTTAGTCAGGTAATCGGCCCTGTGGTCGATGTGACTTTCGAAGGGAAGGATAACATAATTCCTCCAATCTATACCGCACTTAAAGTAGACCGTCCCGACGGGTCGGAGCTTATACTTGAAGTGGAACAACACATCGGTGAGGATACAGTGCGCTGCGTCGCTATGGAAAGTACCGACGGTCTGCAGCGTGGCATCAAGGTTGAAAACCTTGGACGTCCTATAGCCGTGCCTACCGGTGACCAGGTCAAGGGTCGCCTTCTCAATGTGATTGGAGAGGCTATCGACCACCTTCCCGAACTGAAGCGTGACGACCTGCGTCCGATTCATCAGCCTGCGCCTGCATTTGACGACCTGACTATCGGTACGGAGATTTTGTATACCGGTATAAAGGTGATTGACCTTCTTGAGCCTTATAGCAAGGGTGGTAAGATTGGTCTTTTCGGTGGTGCCGGTGTAGGAAAGACCGTGCTTATCATGGAGCTCATCAACAATATCGCCAAAGGACATAACGGATTCTCGGTATTTACCGGTGTGGGAGAGCGTACCCGCGAGGGTAATGACCTGCTTCGAGAGATGATTGAGAGCGGTGTTATGAAATATGGCGACAAATTCCGCGAAGGAATGGAGAAGGGCGAGTGGAATCTTGCCGATGTAAACATGGAAGATGTAGCCAATTCACAGGCTACACTCGTGTTCGGTCAGATGAACGAGCCGCCGGGTGCGCGTCTTCGTGTTGCGCTTTCCGGTCTTACCGTGGCTGAGCAGTTCCGTGACCAGGACGGCGGCGGTAAAGAGATTCTTCTCTTCATTGACAATATATTCCGATTCACCCAGGCGGGTTCTGAGGTGTCGGCGCTTCTTGGACGTATGCCTTCGGCTGTGGGTTATCAGCCTACGCTTGCTTCCGAAATGGGTGCGCTTCAGGAGCGAATCACTTCCACAAAGCAAGGTTCTATTACCTCGGTTCAGGCAATTTACGTGCCTGCCGATGACTTGACCGACCCGGCTCCGGCGACCACATTCAGCTTCCTTGACGCGACGACGGTGTTGAGCCGTAAGATTGCAGAGCTTGGTATCTATCCTGCGGTAGACCCGCTGGAGTCAACCTCACGAATCCTCGACCCCCACATTATCGGTGAGGATCATTACCAGACAGCCCAGGCTGTGAAGCAGCTGCTTCAGAAGTACAACGAGCTTCAGGATATTATCGCCATCCTTGGTGTCGACGAGCTTTCCGATGAAGACAAGCTTGTCGTAGCGCGTGCGCGTCGTGCCCAGCGCTTCCTTTCTCAGCCATTTTTCGTGGCAGAGCAGTTCACCGGACTTCCCGGTGTGATGGTGCCTCTGAGTGAGACAATCCGCGGATTCAAGATGATTCTCAGTGGAGAGATGGATGAATATCCCGAGCAAGCGTTCCTCAATGTCGGTACAATCGACGAGGCTATCGAGAAGGGTAAGAAGTTGCTTGCAGAGGTAAAATAAGATTAACTGACGACTATGGTACTTAAAGTTATATCGGCAGAAAATATACTGTTTGAAGGTGAAGTGGAGAAAGTCTCGCTTCCCGGAGCAGGCGGCACTTTCATGGTGCTTCCCCACCATGCTTCGCTCATCTCTACCCTTGTAAAAGGGACGGTGAGCTATGAGCATAACGGACACAAAGGTGAAGTCAGCGTGGACGGTGGCATTGTCGATGTAGATAACGATGTGGTATCAGTGTGCATATATTGATATGAAACGACTCGTATTCTTACTGATGATAATGTGTGCGGTGCTTGTATCGCCGCAGTGCATGTCGGCGTCAGGTCATGACGGCGGTCAGGAGGAGAAGAAGATTAATCCCAAGGAGATTATCTTCGAGCACCTCGGTGACGGATATGGCTGGGAGGTGCCTTTCAGCCATGATCTGCGTATACCATTGCCGGTCATAGTCAGAAGCTATGACGGGGAATGGCACTGCTTTAGCTCAAGCCGCATTCAGCACGGCAAGGAATACGACGGCTTCAAGCTTGGAGGAAAAGACAGCAAGTGGCATAACAAGATAGTAGGGGAGCGTCCTGTTACTGTCGGTGGAAAGACCGTCATGGAGGAGTATCGCCCGCTTGACTTGTCCATAACCAAAAATGTGCTTGCTCTTTTTATCTCGGTCATTATAGTGATGTGGATGATACTACAGGTGGCATCCTGGTATCGCAAGCAGGGCTATAAGGCTCCGCGTAAGTTTACCGGCGCGATTGAGGCGCTTATCGAGTTTGTCTACCGGGGAGTCATCAAGCCTACTCTCGGTGCAAAGTCTCCGAAATTCGCACCTTATCTTTTGACGGTGTTCTTTTTCATCCTTGTGATGAATCTGCTCGGACTTATAGTGATTTTCCCGGGAGGTGCCAATCTTACAGGAAATATCGCCGTTACACTTGTGTTGTCGCTGATAACATTCCTTATTGTCAATATCTTCGGCACAAAGCATTATTGGAAAGATATTTTCTGGCCCGATGTCCCGTTGTGGCTTAAATTCCCAATTCCGATTATGCCGATAATCGAGATATTCGGTGTGTTTACCAAGCCCGCCGCGCTTACAGTGCGTCTGTTTGCCAATATGATGGGCGGACATATCATCGTAATCGTGCTCACACTGCTTATATTTATCCTTGCGGTGCTGGGACCTGCGGTTGCCGGCGGAGCCACGGTCGTATCGGTATTATTCTCGATATTCATGCTTCTTATTGACGTGCTCGTAAGTTTCATCCAGGCTTATGTGTTCACTATGCTTTCGACCTTGTTTATCTCTCTCTCTCAGGAAGAGGGACATAAGGAGAAGGAGCATGATAAAGAACTTAAAACAGAAAAATAGAAAATAACTTAATACAAACACTTTAAACTTAAATTTATTATGTTAGCAATGATTTTAGCAGCAATCGACGGCCTTTTAGGCATTGGTGCATGTGTTGGCGCAGCAATCGCAGCAATTGGTGCAGGTATTGGTATCGGTAAAATCGGCGCATCTGCCATGGAAGCCATAGCACGTCAGCCTGAAGCTACCGGTGACATCCGTAGTAATATGATTGTTATCGCGGCGCTTGTCGAGGGTGTGGCTCTCTTTGCCGTTGTCGTTTGTCTTCTTTCGTTCTTCCTCTAATTTCAAGCTTGACCGATGGAACTTTTCACGCCTGAATTTGGCTTGGTTTTCTGGATGTTTGTCGCCTTTGCCGTACTGTTTCTGGTACTTGCGAAGTGGGGGTGGCCAGCAATCATGAAAAGTGTAGAAAGCCGTGCCGACCTCATTGATAAGGGTGTGGAGTACGCTCAAAATGCCAAGGAGCAGCTTGATCACGCCCGTGAAGAGGCCGAGAAATATATAGATGAAGCTCGTAAACAGCAAGCTGAAATGCTCCGTGACGCCGACCGCATGAAGACTCAGATTATCGAGGAGGCGCGTGCCGAGGCTCAGAAAGAAGCAAAGAAGCAGATGGATGCCGCCAAGGTGGCAATCGAGCAGTCGCGTAAGGAAGCGGAATTGCGCTTCCGTGATGAAGTCAGCTCGTTTGCGCTTGAGATAGCCTCAAAGGTTGTCAGAAAGCAGATGTCAGACGAGAAGGCTCAATCCCAATTGGTAAATTCACTTTTGGACGAAATCGAAAATAAAAATTAGCACGCAATGAATCAAGGTCTTATTCCTAATCGTTATGCTAAGGCTCTGTTTAAGTTTGCCTCTGAAAAGGGTGAAGCCGACAGGGTGTATGGTCTGATGAAGCAGCTCGCGGCCTCGTTTGTGGAGCAGCCAAGGCTTCAAGCCGTAATCGCAAATCCCTATATCCCGGCAGAAGACAAGACACGTCTTTTGATGACAGCCGCTCACGCCGACGAGAAGAAAGACTCTTGTTATGTTGATTTCCTGCACCTGTTGCTCCATAACCGCAGGATAGAGTTTGCACGTGATATTGCCCTTGCCTATCTTGACATATACCGGGAGGCTAACAATATCTATCTTGTCAAGCTCACTACTGCGGCAGAGCTTCCTGAGGAAGAGATAAAGCGTCTGCATGACCTTGTAGAGCGTCATCTCAACGGTGCGGTCATGGAATTTTCCAGAATTGTTGACCCCTCGCTTATAGGCGGCTTTGTGATTGATATCAATTCAGAGCGTCTTGACGCGTCGGTGAGCAATGAACTAAAACAATTGCGTCTTGAACTTTTAAGCAACTAACACATAATGATTAACCCAAGCGAAATATCGGAAGTATTAAAACAACAACTCGAAAACGTCAACAATAAGGTGTCGTTTGAGGAGGTTGGTACGGTCCTGGAGGTAGGTGACGGTGTTGCCCACGTCTATGGTCTTGAAAATGTGCGTGCCAATGAGCTTGTAGAGTTTGAAAATGGTGTCAAGGGCGTTGCCATGAACTTGGAGGAGAGCAATGTCGGAGTGATTTTGCTTAACAACATTGACCGTGTGACCGAAAATATGACCGTACGTCGTACCGGTGAGATTGCTTCAATCCCTGCCGGCGAGGGTCTCTTGGGTCGTGTAATCAATGTGTTGGGCGAACCTATCGACGGAGCCGGCCCTATTACCGGCGAACTCTACCACATGCCGCTTGAGCGCAAGGCTCCCGGTGTGATTTTCCGTCAGCCTGTGAAGCAGCCGCTTCAGACCGGTATAAAGGCTGTCGACTCGATGGTGCCTATAGGCCGCGGTCAGCGTGAGCTTATTATCGGTGACCGCCAGATCGGTAAGACTGCCATTGCAATCGACACCATTATTAACCAGCGCAAGAATTACGAGGAAGGCAAGCCTGTCTACTGTATATATGTGGCAATCGGGCAGAAAGCCTCGTCGGTGGCTGCGATTGTGCAGACTCTCCGTGAAAACGGTGCGCTCCCTTATACAGTGGTTGTGGCGGCAAATGCCTCTGACTCGGCTGCGATGCGTTATTATTCGCCTTTTGCCGGAGTAGCGATCGGCGAGTATTTCCGTGACACCGGTCGTGACGCTCTTATCGTTTATGATGACCTGTCGAAGCAGGCGGTGTCTTATCGTGAGATTTCTCTTATCCTGAAGCGTCCGTCGGGACGTGAGGCTTACCCCGGCGATATATTCTACCTGCACTCCCGTCTTCTGGAGCGTGCAGCCAAGATTATCGACAATCAGGAGGTTGCCGCTTCGATGAACGACCTTCCCGCTGTGTTGAAAGACAAGGTTAAGGGTGGTGGCTCGCTCACTGCGCTTCCTATCATCGAGACTCAGGCTGGTGACGTGTCGGCTTACATTCCTACCAATGTGATTTCTATCACCGACGGTCAGATATTCCTTGAGACTGCGCTGTTCAACCGCGGTATCCGTCCTGCGATTAATGTGGGTATCTCTGTATCGCGTGTGGGTGGTAACGCTCAGATTAAGTCAATGAAGAAGGTTGCCGGTACATTGAAGATTGACCAGGCTCAGTTCCGTGAGCTTGAGTCGTTTACCAAGTTCGGCGGTGACATTGACCCGGTTACGGCGCGTGTTATCGACAAGGGACGTAAGAATGAGCAGCTGCTTATCCAGCCTCAGTACAGCCCTCTTGCTGTAGAAGAGGAGGTTGCAGTCATATTCTGCGGAACAAAGGGATTGCTTGAGAATGTGCCCCTTGATAAGGTGGCTGAGTTTGAAAAGCTATTCCTGCAGTTGCTGCATGCGAAGTATCAGACTGATGTGCTTGACGTGATAAAGAGCGGTCAGCTTACCGACGATGTCGTGGCTAAGCTGACAGAAAGTGCTAAAGAAATTGCAAGCCGTTATAAATAAAATAATATTGGGAGATGGCAACATTACGCGAGTTAAAAGGTAGAATCGGCTCGGTTCGCTCTTCGGAGAAGATAACCGGTGCAATGAAGATGATTTCATCGGCAAAGATGCACAAAGCCGAGCAGGCGTTGAAGCGCCTGTTGCCCTTCAGGGGACAGATTCAGACGATAATCGGCAATCTGCTGTCGGCTGATGCTGAATTTGCATCGCCTCTGATTGAGAACCGCGAAGTGAAGCGCGTAGGCATCGTTGTATTTGGTTCCGACGACGGACTTTGTGGTGCCTACAACATCAATATATTCAAAGGGCTGCTGGTCGAGCTTGAGAAGTGTCGTGAGCGTTACGGCTCGTCGGTCGACTTCACGCTATATCCGGTAGGTGGCAAGATGTACAAGGCAGTAAGCAAGCTGTCGGGCTCTCACATACGTGTGGAGGTGCCTGAGGGCATACATTCCAAAAGCACCGGTGAGGAGGTAAAGAAGTTTACCTTTGACCTTCAGCAGAAATACCTTGACGGAATAATTGACACTGTAGAGATAATTTACATGAGCTATAAGAGCGTAAGTCGCCAGATACTGCGTTCTGAACAGCTCTTGCCGGTTGTCCAGGAGACACTTGCCGGCAACGATGTTACAGTGCAGTGTCGCCCTTATATTTTTGAGCCTGATCCTAACACAATCTTCAATTCAGTGTTGCCGCTGTTTGTGCTCTCGGTCATGCAGGAGACATTCACCGAGAATCAGGCATCGGAACAGGCTGCCCGCGTAATGGCGATGCAAAGCGCCAACGATAATGCCAAGAAACTGCTCGAAGAGCTGCAGCTTGAATACAATAAGCTGCGCCAGCAGGCAATCACCAGCGAGCTTCTTGACATATTGGGCGGTCAGGTGAGGTAAAGTGACTTTTAACAATAAATAAAAACATATTAAGAAAAAGACCAATCATCCACTATGGGCAGTGTTAAAGATTATTTTTCATCACTGGGCACCGGAGTTGTCAGCCTACTCAAGGGCATGGGCGTCACGGGCAAGGAGTTTTTCACTCCTAAGGTGACCGAGGAGTATCCCGACCATCGTGATACGATTCAGTATGCAGCCCCGCGTTTCCGTGCTAAGTTGCAGTTTATTTATGAGCCTGACGGGCGCAACCGGTGTATCGCTTGTGGAATATGCCAGCGTAATTGCCCCAACGGCACTATTACAGTTACCACCAAGATGGTGGATCTCCCCGACGGGAAGAAGAAACGTAAACTCGACAAGTACACATATGACCTCGGCAGTTGTACATTCTGCGAGCTGTGTGTGACTACTTGTCCGCAGGATGCAATCGAGTTCTCTAACGATTTCGAGCAGGCGGTGTTCACCCGCGAAAAGCTTGTCGAGCAGCTTAACTATCTGCCCGAGCAGCCCGATGATCCGGCTCCAAAGCCGTCGGCGGTGAAAGCAGCCCCGGCAGCCGCTGAAGCCAAGGCTGAATGAGATTCATTGCTATAAACCGATCAGAAAAGAAAAAAACTAATTAATTATATGGAATCAGTAGGAAGTATTGTTATGTACGGGATAATCGTAGCCGCGATTATCATCTTCTCGATACTTACTGTTACCACCCGTCGCATTTTGCGCGCCGCGACCTACCTGCTGTTTGTGCTTTTTGCCACGGCAGGTCTTTACTTCAAGCTTGACTATGAGTTTCTTGGAGCCGTGCAGATTGCCGTCTATGCCGGTGGTATCGTCGTGCTGTTTGTGTTCTCTATTTTGCTCACAAGCAAGCCCGGTGACAGTAGTGCGAGACTTACTTCAAAGCGACGTGTGTTCGGCGCTATTGCCGCCGTGGCGTCACTCGTGGTGCTTGGTTATGCCCTTATGAGCCGTCCTGAGATATGGACAACCGTATCGGCGCCATTCACAATGGAGATGACGATGAACCATCTTGGAGAGATATTGCTCGGTACTGAAAAGTATCAGTATCTTCTTCCCTTTGAAGCTGTGAGTGTGTTGTTATTGGCATGTATAATCGGCGGCGTGGTAGTCGCCCGTAAACGATAGGCAAGTCATGGATAAATTATCTGTCATCTGTTATATCATCCCCAGTATGATAATGTTCTGCTGCGGGGTTTACGGTTTTATCACCCGTAAAAATATGATTGCTATACTCATTTCTCTTGAGTTGATGCTTAATGCCGTGGATATTAACTTTGTCGTGTTCAACCGTTTCCTTTTCCCGGGACAGCTTGAGGGCATGATGTTCACTCTTTTTGCAATTGCTATAGCTGCGGCTGAGACCGCTCTCGCGATTGCCATTATCGTGAATGTCTTTCGCGCTGTGAAAAATGTTGACGTAAGCGACCTGAACAAATTGAAACTGTAAGCGGCTATGGAAACAATGTCAATTTTAATATTAGCTATACCTCTCTTCATGTTCCTCTTGCTCGGACTGACGGGCATGAAGATGAGTCACAAGCTTGCGGGTACGCTCGGCTGTCTCGGCATGGGCACAACCCTCGTGCTTGCCTATACTGTGGCGTTTACTTATTTCTTCAGCGGCGGCGCTGATTTTATCAATGCTGCCGGCGAACGCCTTCAGTCAATTCTCTGGAATGTCACCTGGCTTCAGTTTACTGACAAGCTGGTGATACGCCTCGGATTCCTTCTTGACCCGATTTCAGCCATGATGCTTGTGGTCATCACCACTATCTCATTCATGGTTCATCTTTATTCGATGGGTTATATGCGCGATCATCATGGAGTGTTTGAGAGAGGTTTCCAGCGTTTTTACGCATTCCTTTCTCTGTTTAGCTTCTCGATGCTCGGGCTTGTGGTGGCAACCAATATTTTCCAGATGTATATATTCTGGGAGCTTGTGGGTGCGTCATCATTCCTGTTGATTGGATTCTACTACACCAAGCCTTCTGCAGTGCTTGCGTCAAAGAAAGCATTTATCGTAACCCGATTTGCCGACCTCGGCTTCCTTATCGGTATACTCGTGCTTTCTTATTATACCGGCACATTTAACTTCACCGAACTCACCTCGGCTCCTGTCGACGGTCTTGCCAACGTATTCCAGGTAAGCGAGACTACAGCAGCGGGAGTAAAGAGCATCTTTGCCAACAGCGCGGCTCCGCTTTTCATGGGTGCGTCTGTGATGACATGGGCTCTCGTGCTGATATTCATGGGCGGAATGGGTAAATCGGCGATGATGCCGCTCCATATCTGGCTGCCCGATGCGATGGAAGGTCCTACTCCCGTTTCGGCGCTTATCCATGCTGCTACGATGGTTGTTGCCGGTGTTTACCTTGTGGCGCGTCTGTTCCCGCTTTACCTCATGGAGATACGCTCTCTTGAGATTGTAACTGTGGTCGGAGCTGTCACCGCGCTTTATGCGGCGATTGTGGCGTGTACGCAGGTTGACATCAAGCGTGTGCTTGCATTCTCGACAATATCTCAGATTGCTTTCATGATGGTGTCGCTCGGCGTCGCACGTCCGGAATTCCATCACGGCATCGGTTACATGGCGGGTATGTTCCACTTGTTTACCCACGCTATGTTCAAGGCGTTGCTGTTCCTTTGCGCCGGAGCTCTTATCCATGCAATCGGTTCAAACGACTATACTGACATGCACGGTCTTCGTAAATACATGCCGATTACCCATATCACGTTCCTTATCGGCTGTCTTGCCATTGCCGGTATCATTCCTTTTGCAGGTTTCTTCTCAAAGGACGAGATTCTTACCGCATGCTTCGGCAACTCGGCTCTGTGGTATGTCTGGATGTCGGCTGTCGCAGGTCTTACCGCCTTCTATATGTTCCGTCTTTACTATCTGATATTCTGGTGGAAGGAGCATAAGGTACATGAGGGACATCATGCCCCCCACGACCAGCCTTGGACCATGACCCTCCCGCTTGTGATACTCGCAGCGATTTCTTGTGTTGCCGGATTCGTACCCTTTGGCAATCTTGTCACCTGGAACGGACATCCGATGTTTGACCACGTGTCATTCTTCACCAATCTTGAGCATCTTGACTGGACAGTGGCTGCCGTTTCACTCGCCGTGGCAATCATAGCTATCGTAATCGCCACTGTGATGTACCGCAAGGAAAATCCGCTGCCTGCAAAGTTCAGAAATGCGATGCCCGCACTTTGGACATGGGCTTACCATCGCTTCTACTTTGATGAACTTTACATGTTTATCACCAAGAATATTATCTTTGACAAGATATGCAAGCCTATTGCTTGGTTTGACCGCCATATCATCGACGGAACGATGGATATGTTTGCGAAGGTTACGCAGCGTCTTTCTGTATCGATTCGCGGACTTCAGTCAGGCAGTGTGCAGACCTACGTTTGGGTTTATCTTGTCGGAGCGCTTGTCATGGCGTCGATTGTATGGCTCTGCCTATTGTAATTTAACTGGTGCAACTCAAATATAGTAATTATGATATTTTCTAATATTCTGATATATTTTGTAGTCATCCCTCTGGTGATGCTCGGCTTGCTGTTCCTTTGCAGGAACATGAACCAGATACGCACCGTTGCTGTGGTAGGGTCGACTGCCCTGGTGGCTCTATCGGTCTACCTTGTAATAGATTTTCTGCATCTTCGTGAGGCTGGTGCCGACGCGGTGATGCTTTATACCGACTCGTGGATGTGGTTTGAACCGCTCAATATACATCTTGCAATAGGTGTCGACGGTATCTCGGTTGCGATGTTGTTGTTGTCAGCGATTATCGTTTTTGCCGGAACATTTGCTTCATGGAAGATTGATCCGCTACCCAAGGACTTCTTCCTTTGGCTCATATTGCTGTCGACCGGTGTGTTCGGATTCTTCATCTCAATCGACCTTTTCACGATGTTCATGTTCTATGAGGTCGCTCTTATCCCGATGTATCTTCTTATCGGTCTTTGGGGTACGGGACGTAAGGAGTATTCGGCGATGAAGCTTACCCTTATGCTTATGGGTGGCTCGGCGTTCCTACTTCTCGGTATACTCGGTATATACTACCATTCGGCTCCCGAGGGCGGCAAGCTTACAATGAACCTTCTTGAAATCTCGGCTAACAACGCGATTGACCATAACTGGCAGTATTTCCTCTTCCCGATAACTTTTGTCGGATTTGGTGTGCTTGGCGCGATGTTCCCGTTCCACACATGGAGCCCTGACGGTCACGCTTCGGCGCCGACCGCCGTGTCAATGCTTCATGCCGGTGTGCTTATGAAGCTTGGAGGTTACGGCTGTTTCCGTGTCGCTATCTATCTCATGCCTTATGCAGCCAACGAGCTTGCGTGGATATTCCTTATACTTACCGGTATATCGGTAGTGTACGGTGCGTTCAGCGCATGTGTTCAGAACGACCTCAAGTATATCAACGCTTATTCTTCAGTGAGCCACTGCGGACTCGTGTTGTTTGCCATCCTTATGCTCAACACCACTGCTATGACCGGTGCTGTGATGCAGATGCTTTCCCACGGTCTCATGACGGCTCTCTTCTTTGCGCTTATCGGTATGATTTACGGTCGTACCCACACCCGCGACATTCGCCTCATGGGCGGACTCATGAAGATAATGCCGTTCCTCGCGGTCTGCTATGTCATAGCCGGTATGGCGTCGCTCGGACTTCCCGGTCTCAGCGGATTTGTCGCCGAGATGACTATCTTCGTCGGTTCGTTCCAGCATGAGGACATGTTCCACCGTGTGTTCACAATAGCTGCATGCTGTTCGATTGTGATTACCGCTGTCTATATCCTCCGTGTTGTCGGCAAGCTTCTGCTCGGTCCTGTCTATGACGAGCATCACTTGACGCTTACCGATGCAAAATGGTGGGAGCGCCTTTCAACTGTGACACTTATCCTTTGTGTGGCAGGTATCGGTTGTTTCCCCAACTGGATTAACGACATGATTCACAATTCATTCCTTCCTATAATTGAAGTATTGACTAAATAAGATTATATAAGATATGGATTATTCACAATTTTTGGTCATGTATCAGGAAATAGGATTGTTGGTCCTGATCTTATTGGTCTTCCTGTTTGATACATTCAGCTCCAAGGAAGCTCCTCGCGGACTTTCTATGTTTACCGTCGTGCTGTTTGGCTTGCTTACGCTTGCCGGCTTCGTGACTCCCTGTTGCAAGGAGGTGGCGAGCGCTTTCGGCGGTATGTATGTCACTTCACCCACTATGGTCGCTATCAAGAATGTGCTTAACATAGGTGTTTTCATTGTGCTTATCCAGGCTAAGGGATGGGCTCACAGTGAATTCATGAGAGTGCGCCGCGGTGAATTTTATGAACTTTTGCTGATTACGCTTTTCGGAATGTACCTGATGATTTCGGCTCGTCACTTCCTGCTCTTCATCATCGGTCTTGAAACAGCGTCACTCCCTCTTGCTGCTCTTGTCGCATTTGACAAGAACCGCTATGAGAGCCATGAAGCAGCTGTGAAATATATGCTTACCGCTGTATTCTCATCGGCTATCTTCATGATGGGACTAAGCTTTGTCTACGCTCTTGCCGGAACACTTTATTTCAGTGACATCGCTGCATCAGTCATAGACGGAGGTGCTATGCTTATTGTCGCTGTGGCGTTTGTCATCGCAGGTATGGGATTCAAGCTTTCACTTGTTCCGTTCCATTTGTGGACCGCCGACGTATATCAGGGTGCCCCGACATCAATTACCTCTTATCTTTCGGTCATCTCAAAGGGCGCCGCTGCATTTGCATTCTTTGTAATCATGGTGCAGGTGTTCGGACCGTTCTACAATCAGATATGGGAATGGATGCTCTATGCCCTGATTATTCTTACCATCACTGTCGGTAACCTTTTTGCCCTGCGTCAGAAGAATCTGAAGCGATTCCTCGCATTCTCTTCAATCTCTCAGGCAGGTTATATCATGCTTGGCGTGATAGCAGGAAGCGCTCAGGGTCTTGGCTCTCTGATTTACTACATCCTTGTCTATATATTCTCCAACCTTGCCGCTTTCGGTGTAATCCAGTCGATAGAGAGCAAGACAGGACGTGTGGACATGGATTCTTACAACAACTTGTATTCCACCAATCCTAAACTTGCATTCACAATGATGCTTGCCATGTTCTCTCTCGCAGGTATTCCCCCGTTTGCAGGTTTCTTCAGCAAGTTCTTCATCTTCTCGACTGCTGTCGCTTCAGGTTCGGTGGCTCTTTACATCCTTGTGCTGATTGCGTTGATAAATACAATTATCTCTCTTTACTACTATCTGCTTGTCGTAAAGGCTATGTTTATCAACAATCAGGAAGATTGTGTCATTGCCCCGTTCAAGTCATCGGTTTCTGACCGTCTTGGCATGTGGATATGTGTTGCCGGTATTGTCCTCGCCGGTATCGTAAGCTGCATTTACAATGGCATTGTCAATACCTCGGTTCATAATCCGGAGTATATCTTCACAATCTTTGCTAATTGATATAACTTGACATGAACATAGTAAGCGGGAGCCCGACATCGGGTGTCCCGCTTATTTTATTGTGGAAATTTGTTATCTTTGTGTCATGGCTGACAATTATCTTGAAAGAAAAATGGAAGAGCATAGGGCGGGGCGCGGTGTGTCCTATCGCCCTAAACTGACCCCTTCAGGCAAGAAGCAGGGTGAGATTTCGTTAAAATTCCCGCCGCGAAGGGTGTTTGTCACCGGTGGGGCTTCCGGCATAGGCAAGGCTATCGTAACTGCATTTCGCAATGCGGGATGTCGTGTGGCGTTCTGCGATGTCAATGTTAAGGAGGGGACGCTCACCGCGCAGTCATCCGGTGCGCGTTTCTATCCGGTGGATGTCACGGATGTCGCGGCGCTTGAACAGTGTATGCAAGATATTTTTGACCTGTGGGGCGACATAGATGTGCTCATAAATAATGTAGGAGTAAGTGACTTCAAGAGGCTTGCCGAATCTACTGTGGCCGACTTTGACAGGGTGATGCATGTCAATGTACGGCCTGTATTTGTCACCTCGCGCATGCTTGCCTTGCACAGGGAGTCATTGCCTGAAGTCAACCCCTATGGACGCATAATCAATATATCATCAACGCGTCAAGCCATGAGTGAGCCGGGCACCGAGGCTTATTCCGCGTCTAAAGGTGCTGTGTCATCCTTGACTCATGCGCTTATGATGTCATTTGCCGGGACCGGGGTGACCGTAAACGCGATTTCGCCGGGGTGGATTGAGACCGGCAGCCAAGAAGGGTTAAGTGAAGCCGACCATCGCCAGCATCCGTCAGGCAGGGTGGGGAAGAGTGATGACATTGCAAGACTGTGTATCTGGCTGTCATTGCCTGACAATGATTTCATCAATGGAGAGAATATAACAGTCGACGGAGGCATGACGCGCAAGATGATTTACGTATAATCATTCGCGTTGCTCGCTGCTATAACGGGAAGGAGTCATGCCATAAATCTCTTTGAAGGCTGAAGAGAAGTGTGACGGATTGGCAAATCCTGTGGCATATGCCACCTCGGCTACACTGAGTTTCTTTTCTCTCAGAAGACGTGCTGCCTGTTTCATGCGCAAAGATTTTATGAAGTCGCGTGCCGACAGGTCGGTTAATTCCTTCAGCTTGCGATGCAGGTGTACGCGGCTCAGCCCTACTTCCGAGGCGAGTTTCTCAACGCTGAAATCGGGAGAGGATATGTTGGCATTGATGACATCCATGATGCGGTTAAGAAGCACCTCGTCCTGTGACTTCATGACTATTTTCTTTACGGAGTCTTCCTGCTCCTGTATTCCCGAGAATTTGGCGCGCAGTAGATGGCGGTTGGCAAGCAGGGATGTTATGGTGCTTCGTAGCACCTCGGTGCTGAACGGTTTGGTCAGATAGGCGTCGGCACCCGCCTCAAGACCTTCCATGCGGTCCTCGTTTTCAGCTTTAGCCGACAGAAGTATCACGGGAGTATGGTTTATGTTCACGTTCTGCTTGACTTTACGGCAGAGAGTATAGCCGTTTATCCCGGGCATCATTACATCGCTGATTATTATATCAGGAGTGTCGGTAAGTATAGCAGAAAGGGCTTCTTCGCCATTGTCAAATGCCGTTACCTTGTAGTCTGCCGACAGTTCCTTCAGCAGATAGTTGCGTATCTCGGCATCATCCTCTATCACTGTCACAGTGCGGTTGCTTTTTGACTTGACATCATCGTCTATATCCTCAGGCTCATACAGAGACATGTCCATGAGCTCATTTGAGAACATTCTCATCGGTTTGTGGGTGGTGTCGGTAGCGATTTCATCGATTGACAGGTGAGCCGAGCCGAGGGGCAGCCTGATGATAAACTCACAGCCGCTTTCCCCTACATGGTTGCGCGCGTGTATCGTTCCGTGATGAAGCACAACAAGCGAGCGGCAGAGGTGAAGCCCTATGCCTGTGCCGAGATTTGTCGACGTCATTTCGTTTTCTATACGATAAAAGCGGTCAAATATCTGTTCAAGCTTGTCGGCGTCTATGCCTATTCCGCTGTCGGAGATGGATATTTCAGCATATTCTGTAAACGGAGGCAATCCTGTGGCGTCATGCTTTTCAGCGACCGTCAGGTCGATTGAGCCGCCTTTCGGTGTGTACTTGAATGCATTGGACAGAATGTTCAGCAACACTTTGTCAAAATTGTCGGTGTCAATCCACACCGGCAGTGAGTCACTGCCGTGATGAAACGTCATTGAGATGTCGTTTTCACGGGCGATATATTCAAAAGGCTGTATCGCTTCGTTTATAAACCCTATAATGTCGGTTTCACGCATTTTTACCTTCATTTGTCCCTTTTCAAGCTTCCTCATGTCCATGAGCTGATTCACAAGCCGCAGTATGCGCTGGGCATTTCGGTATATCATGATGTAGGTTGAGCGCAAACGGTTATCGTGGGTGTTGTTAATCAGTTTTTCAAGCGGGTTTATTATGAGAGTCATAGGGGTGCGTATCTCATGGGAGATATTTGTGAAAAACTGGAGCTTTGCCTCGATTATCTGTTCTGCCTGCTGCCTGTCGAGCTGTTCACGGTTGCTTGCGATTCTTGCCTTGAAGTAATGTATAGCGGCAAGGAGTATCAGGCATCCGGTCACGACATACAGCATTATTGCCCACCATGTCTGATACCACGGCGAGTTTACGATGATTTTTAGCGACCGTGTGCCATTCTCCGATGTGTCACCTGCTACGCGCACCTGAAAGAGATATTCTCCCGGAGGCATGTTGTTGAATGTCAGCTGATTTTGTCCCGGAGCCGTGGTGAGCCATTCTTTCCCGTGTTCATATATGCGGTATTGATACACAAGTTTGTCAGGGTTGTCATATGTAAGCGTGGAGAAATATATGCTGAATGTATTGTCGGCCGACGACAGGTTGATGGATTCTGCCTCTCCGAGTTCCCTGTCAAGAATAGGCTTGCCGTCAGATGTCAGCGTGGATGTGTTGACAGGAGCATTGAATATGTCAAACCGTGTTATCACCGGATGGTATTCCCGCGGATTGTCATTTATGTCATAAGGATGAAAGGCTGTTATGCCGTTGGTTCCGCCGAAGTATATCACGCCGCGCGAATCCTCGCAGAATGCACCGTGGGAGAATTCATTGCCCTGAAGCCCGTCGCCGCTGTCAAAATTGACAAAGCGGTTGTCGGATGGGATATACTTCGTGATACCGTGGTAAGTGCTTATCCACATGTTTCTGCCTTCATCCTCACAGATACCGCATATTACATTGTTTGGCAGTCCGTCGGCGGTGGTAAAGTGCTTTACCGACCTGCCGTCGGGATTAAACCTGTAAAGCCCGTCGGAAGTGCCACACCATATATTGCCTTTGCTGTCGCTGGTTATGGCGTAGCCGATGCTCCCCTTTACCACATTATAGCTTTCACCAAAGCTAAGATAACCGTCAGTGAATGTATTAAAACAGCTCACCCCGTCATAATGAGCAATCCAGATTTTTCCGTCAGGCGCCATATATAGATGGTTAATCCAGTCCATAGGCATATTACTGTACATCATTGCGCCGTGATTAAAGGAAAGGAATGTCGCTTTATCAGACTCAGGATTATATCTTATCAGGCCGTTTCCGAGTGTGCCGAGATACAGGTCGCCGTCCTTCCCTTCCACGATGCTGTATATTTTAAATGTGCGGAACCGGTTGACCTGAATAAGCTCTCCTGAATCGGTAATCCTTACAAGTCCTGATGTGAATGTGCCTGCCCATCTCCTTCGCTTTGAATCGCGAAACATGCACAGGACTGTGGATGATGAGGGTATATAGTTTACACGCGAAAAATTCTCGTCAAGTTCATAAAGCCCGTCATTGTCGCAGCTGACCCATACATGATGGTTTTCCTCCGAAAACAATGCCATTACACAGCCGTTGCCAATCTGATTGCCGGGAATGGTGTTTCTGCCGCAATACTCGAAGTTAAACCTGCGTCCGGTTATCATCGCGACTCCGCGCTGAAACATAGCGAGCCAGAGATTGCCGTCGCGGTCAGTGACAATCTGGTGGATTTTGCCGTCGGTGCATCCTGCAAGAGCCGAGCCGAGAGGTATATCCTCTATAGCCCTGTCGGTAAGAAGCCGGGCGCCATATCCTTCAGTGCCGACATAATACTCGGAGTTATACTTGCCGAGTGACTTGACCGACAGTTTTTCCCCTTTATAGGTGAGATGTGTTATCGTCGACGTGCCTTTATCAAAGCGGTCCACTCCTCCGTCAAGCGAGCCTATGAATATCATGCCTCCTTCCCCTTCGAGAATTGAGGTGATTTTATCGCCTGCAAGCTCGGGCGAACTGAAACACCTTGCCTTGCCGCCTGCCGGGTAGTAGCGGCAGGCACCTTTGTTTTCGGTGCCGATCCATACAGCGTGGCTCGAATCCTCATAGATACAGCTGATAAACTCACTCTCGACGGCCTCTGACAACATGTCGAGCCGTGAAATGCTGTCGGAGACGGGATTATATAGGAATATACCATATCCGGCGGTGCATATCCATATGTCGCCATTGGATAATTCGATAATATCTGTCACGTGCGGGGTGATTATTGATTCTTTTAGATAAATCGGTATCCGGCGGAACGACTCGCTCGCCCGGTCCCATTCCATGAGCCCCTTCAGTGTCCCGACAAGCATTTTCCCGTTCCGGTTTTCCAGGATGGTGCGCACATAGTTGTCACATAGCGACGTGCTGTCGCCCGCCACATTTTTATATGTTACAAATCTTGTGCCGTCAAATCGGTTCAACCCGTATTCCGTGGCAATCCATATGAATCCCTTGCTGTCTTGATATATCTTGTTGACAAGGCAGCTCGACAGGTTTCCGTCTGACGAGAAGAACTTAGTCTGCTGTGATGACACGGAAAGTGTTAAAATAATTAGGAGTTGGGTGATAAATAGACGCTTTGGGTTCATGGCTTTGGTTTTGTGCAAAAATAAGTAAAATGGAACGTGGAGAAAAGACAAATTTTATGTTATATAACATAAATGGCACATAATCGATGATTTATGTAACGTAAATGACATTTGTGTTGCATAAAAAGGTATAATTGTTACGTGAAAATTGATGGTATAATGTATAAAAAGATTAAATTTGCAACAAGATCAATCAATTTATCAACCTTTTTAAACCCAACTAATATCACAAAAAAATATTAACCCATTTTTATTAAAAAATTAACTCAACCCCAAAAAACTATTACCCGAAAATCAAACCAATCGAGAACTTTAACTATTCCCAAAAACTAAAAATTATTTTCATGAAATGCACAGAGTTTAATCTGAAATTCATAGCGGCAATGCTGATATGCATTATGTCGCCGCTATGGGCATTTTCCCAGACAATCACAGTCTCGGGTACAGTAGTCGATGAGTTGGGAGAACCTTTGATCGGGGCAACCGTTCAGCAAAAAGGTACTTCCAACGGTACATCGACTGACATTGATGGTAATTACACTTTAAGTGTATCGCCCAAGGCTACCATCACAGTTTCTTACGTGGGCTACAACACGCAGAACATCGAAGTCAACGGACGCAATGTAATTAATGTTACAATGCAGGAAAATTCAGCCGTGCTTGATGAAGTGGTTGTAGTCGGTTACGGTCAGATGAAGCGTAGTGACCTTACCGGATCGGTAGTCTCTGTAGGAGAGGATGCGGTCAAGAAGTCAATTTCTACCAGTATCGACCAGGTGTTGCAGGGACGTGCTGCTGGTGTGCAGATTCAGGCAAACTCCGGAACTCCGGGTGCCTCGACCTCAATCCGTATCCGCGGTATCAATTCACTGAATGCCACCAATCAGCCTATCTTCGTTATCGACGGCGTGGTGATTGATTCCGCTACTGATGACGAGAGCTCTAACCCGCTTGCATCAATCAACCCGTCAGACATCGTGTCAATGGACGTATTAAAGGATGCTTCGGCTACGGCTATATATGGTTCGCGCGCGAGCAACGGTGTCATCATGATCACCACCAAGCGAGGAAAGGCGGGTGAGGCTACCGTCACTTACGATGTTTATCTCGGATGGCAGGAGATGCCGAAGAAGTATGACATGCTCAACCTTCGCGAATATGCCGAGCATCATAATTTCCGTGCCGATTATCTGAGCTCTGTTGACAAGAACAACGCTTTCATACGCCCGGAGCTTCTTGGCGAGGGTACCGACTGGCAGGATGAACTTTTCCGCAAGGCATTCATGATGAACCATAACGTGTCGGTCACCGGTGGTAACGAACGCACAACCTGGGCTTTCTCCGGAGGCTATCTCGACCAGGACGGTATCGCTCTTGGCTCGGGCTTCAAGCGTTACACGCTCCGCTCTAATCTGGAAACCCAGATAAAGAGCTGGCTGAGAGGAGGAGTAAACTTCTCGCTTACCGACTCAAAGCAGCAGGTGGGCACCGACAACAATACTATCATCAGTGCGCTTATTCAGCAGCCTACTGTAGCAGTGACCGCCCCCGACGGTTCATTTGACGGACCCGATGATGTGTGGATGCCTGACAATCCTGTAGGTCTTGCGTCAATCATCACCAACAAAAACAAGAAACTCAACTTCCGCCTGAACGCTTTCCTTGAAGCCACACTTTACAAGGGGCTGACTCTACGCACAGAGCTTTCAGGTGACTACAACTTGAATAAGTATTATTTCTACGAACCTGACTATCAGTTTGGTATCAAGACTCAGGATCAGCGCACATCGCGTTGGACAAAGACCGATACTAAATATTGGTCATGGCGTAACATCCTTACTTACAATAACACATTTGCCCGCAAGCATAATGTCAATGTAATGCTTGGTCAGGAAATGTCAAAGAGCTATTGGGAAAATCAGGTAGGAGCCACTACCGGATTCCTCTCCAACAGTACACCCGACCTTAGCGCCGGTGACATCTCCAAGTCAACCAGTACCGGTTCGCGCAACATCAATTCAATCGCGTCATTCTTCGGTCGCGCGTTTTACTCTTTTGACGAGCGTTATCTTTTGACGGCAACTATCCGTCGTGACGGTTCGTCCAAGTTTGCGAAAGGTCACAAGTGGGGTTGGTTCCCGGCTGTCGCTCTTGCATGGCGTGTGTCACAGGAAAACTTCCTCCGTGATGTTGACGAGATTAATTCGCTGAAATTGCGTGCAGGCTGGGGTAAGACCGGTAACCAGAACGTAACCGACTATGCTTACATGGCTCTCCTTGCCAACAAGACTACCCCCTGGGGTGTAGGTGTGCTCACCGGCAACACTGCCAATCCCGACCTTACCTGGGAGACTACCTCTTCTTACAATATAGGTCTTGACTTGGGTCTGCTCCAGAACCGCATCGAATTTATCGCCGACGTCTACTACAAAAAGACCGACAATCTTCTTCTCCAGCTCCCGTTGCCTTCATTCCTTGGTTCAGGAGGTCACGGCGCGGCAAACAATCCTTGGGGTAATGTCGGCTCAATCGAGAACAAAGGTATAGAGCTTACCCTTAACACAACCAATATCGTGACCCGCGATTTCCAGTGGACATCCAATGTAGTGTTCTCCCTTAACCGCAACAAGGTTAAGTCGCTCGACACAGCCAATTCATCTATCGAGAAGAGCTATCAGCCCTCTTCAACCAACTATATCGTCACCAAGACCGTCGTAGGCGAGCCTATCGGTCAATTCTGGGGATATAAGGTGATAGGCCGTTTTGACAAGCCTGAGGACTTCTACTACCATGATGCGGCAGGCAACATCCAGCAGGTTGCAATCCCTTCCGGTAACACCATTTCACAGAGCTCGACCTGGATTGGCGACTATATCTATGAGGATATCAACGGTGACGGTGTGATCGACAGCAGCGACTGTACATTTATCGGTAATCCCGAGCCTAAATTCACATGGGGCTTCGGCAATACATTTACATGGAAAGGCATTGACCTTAACATCTTCTTCTCCGGTTCTTACGGTAATGACGCGCTCAACCTTACCCGTATGCGTATCGAGGATCCGCGACAGAACTCCAATATCCTGCGCTCTTCACTCAACTACGCAAAGGTTGATGTAATAGACCCGAACCTTCCCGCCGATGACTTCCGTAACCTGCATGTGGTTAACCCCGGTTCAACTACAATGCCGGCGCTGCAGCGCACCGACGCCAACGCCAACTATACCCGCGTCAGCGACCTTCTTGTAGAGGATGCCTCTTACATCCGCCTGCAGAACATCTCGATCGGCTATACATTCCCCCGCAACTGGATGCGCAAGATCTATCTCCAGAATCTGCGTGTATATTTCAGCGCACAGAATGTATATACATGGAGCAAATATAAAGGTCTTGACCCCGAGGTTGGCGCAATGTATGGTGACGCTCTTATGACAGGCGTTGATTACGGCCGCTATCCGTCGCCGCGTATCTACACCTTCGGTCTCAATGTTTCATTCTAACCTTAACACAACCGATAACAATGAAAACTAAAATATTATTTGCCACTCTCTTTGCCGGCTGTCTCGCTCTTACTTCGTGCGATGACTTCCTGACTCAGCAGAACACTACCCAAGGTAGTGACGGCTCCTTTATCGACAATGACGGCGCTGTGCTTGCTACTACATCGCCTCTATATAATTATGTGTGGAACAGTTTCAACGAAAAGGCTTATTACAGCATGGGCGACGGACGTTCCAACAATATCACCGCGCGCTGGTCGGACTATATATATCCTTATACCAACTTTACTGAAACGTCACTCTCTCCGGGTCTTGAAGACTCATGGAATGCCTTCTATTCAGTAGTGGCGCAGTCCAATAATGTCGTGAACCGTATCATTAATTCGGGTCCCGGTGCGTCAGAGGCGGCAAAGATTCAAGGAATGGCTGAAGCGCGTTTCATGCGTGGACTCGCTTACTGGTACATCGGCTCGCTCTGGAATAAGGCAATCATATATACCAATACCACCGATGCTGCCGCAAATCCCGTGCTTCCCGCTCATCGCGTGACCGATGTTATGGAATTTGCAATCCGCGACCTTGAGTATGCTGCTGCCAATCTTGCTCCTCAGGCATCTCAGGCAGGACGTGTGACACGATACAGCGCGTTTGGTCTTCTTTCACGTGTCTATCTTTCAATGGCAGGATTGACTACTGATGGCGCCTATGACGGCACCAATATCGCTGAAGACCATAACCGCGGAGTCAGAAACACCTATTACCTTGACCTTGCCCGCAAGGCTGCGCTCAAGTGTATTGAAGGTCCGGCAGAACTGATGGAAAACTACGGTGACCTTTTCGCTGTCAAGACATGGAACAACAATAAGGAGTCGCTTTTCCAGCTACAGTGGCTGCAAGGCTCTACCGGAGCTATCGGCTGGGGCTGTAACAATGCCATCTCTGCATTTTTCGGATGGTCTACAATGGTATGTGAGGTAAACTGGGGCAATGCCACCTATGCTTCATTTGACCTTGTACGCGCCTACGACAAGCAGGACCGTATACGCCGTCATCACACCATCGCCACAGTAGGGGAGTATTACCCTGACCTGAATGTCGAAAACGGCGGTTATACCTATAACGTCACTGAAAGCGACTATGCAAAGAAATGTAACGTAAAGAAGCACGTGATAGGAAAGCTTGACGACAACGGTCAGAGCTATCAGCAGTCATCAGGTGTCAACACTTACATGCTGCGTCTTGCCGAAGTGTATCTGAATCTTGCCGAGGCTATTCTTGGCAACAACGCTTCAACAACCGACGCTACAGCCCTTGAATATTTCAACAAGGTGCGCACTCGCGCCGGCATGCCCTCGCTGAGCCGCATCGACTATGACGCTATCCACTACGAGCGCCGTATCGAGCTCGCGTTTGAGGGTCAGTACTGGTATGACTTGCTTCGCCGTTCCTACTATATGGAGTCGGAGGTGGTGACTTACCTTAACCATCAGGACCGTAACGCAAGCTACGAGTGGAACGAAGAAGAGGAGTGCCAGTATGAAAAGACCGCCGACGCTACCGACGTAGACCAGGCTACAGTGGCTCGTCTTACTCTTCCTGTTTCCGATGTAGACGCCGGACGTAACCCCAAGCTCAAGGAAGCACCTGTGGCTTACGAGTTTGGTGCCCGTGAGGTATCGGTTGAAGAATTGTATAAATAATATCATTAAGCAACAACATGAAAAGTTTAAAATATATATGGCTTTCAGCCCTTGCGGTCCTGTCGATAGGAATGGTCGCCTGCAATGACGATGACCCTTATTTTGACAAGGACAATGAAAAGACCACCCCTGTGGTAAACAAGGTTTATCTTGAGGATGTCAAGTCGTCGGTACCCGACCGCGAGGTCACTTATGCCCGTCTCGGTCAGATGATACGTCTTGAGGGTAGCGGCTTCATGGGCATCAAGAAAGTGTATGTCAACGGCTATGACACATATTTCAACCGTGCCTATGTCAGTGACAACTCGATGCTCGTCACTCTCAATGCCAAGACTCCTATTACTGACGCCGATGAGGCTGTCAGAAACACAATCCGTCTTGTAAAGGATGCCACCGAGGGTGTCTGTGAGTTTGAGATACGTGCGGCTTCTCCCTCTGTGACATCAATCAGTAACGCTATGCCGGTTGCCGGTCAGCGAGTGGTGGTCTATGGCGGTTCTCTTCAGGAAATCAGCAAGATTACCTTGCCCGGAGGATTGGAAGTCACTGAAGGTATAGTAAGCGATGACAAAGATGGCGAGTGGTTCTCGTTTGTAATGCCGTCGGGAGTGACCGATGGTGGTCACATCACCGCTGTCGGAGCTAACGGTATCGCCCAGACTCCTGACTATTTCAATAATCGCAACTGCATGATTCTCGACTTTGACGGAGCCGGTGAACAAGGTTACTGGAGCTGGAAAGAAGATGGCTCGATGATTAATAGCGACGACCTTGCCGATGACCCGGAAGGTAAATATGGCAAGTGTTTCCAGCTTGTTCCCGACCGTCTGCTTGCCAATGGAGTTTCATCGGCAAAGCCGCGTGTCACCGAGTGCTGGACTGCAGGTAATGACAGCGAGCTTGACGACTGGACCAGAATGACTCAGTTTATCGCTCCCGAGACCTCGCTTACAAAGGTGGCACTTCAGTTTGAGATTAATGTTCCGGAACCCTGGGAAGGTACAGGTCAGCTCGAAATCGCGCTTATCAACAATTACAACTGGACCGGTTACGGCTCTGACGACCGCTATGGTCTCACATATTTCTATCTCCCCTGGCTCGGCACTGACGCTGAGGACAATCCCGCTTCAATTCCGTTTGTTACCGACGGCTGGCAGACAGTTACCATCCCCTTGTCAGAAATCAACAAGTACAAGACTATATTCAGTGACAATGATGCAGCTGTCAAGCCTGTGTTTCAGGATGTCATAACCGACCGTAATGATGCAAGCTACCGTAACTTCGGCATGGGCTTTGTCAACAGTGACTTTGAAGTAGAGAAGGGCGGTGATGTGTTCAAGTTCAAGTCAAGTACCTTCAACGGTCCCAAGATTTACCTTGACAACTGGCGCATTGTGCCTTACGAGTTTGTGACAGTCTCTGACTATCCTGAAGATGAAGAAGAGTAATCATTTAAACCAAGAATCTTACAATGAAACTAAATAAAATTATATTCCCGTCAGTCGCGCTTGCCACTGTAATGTCAGGCTGCGATGACCAGATCATGGAGTGGAAGGACGGCGACCCTACAGTGGAGGTGTCAGAAATCCCTCTGCAGCTTGCTGAGCAGATAGCCCTTTACAAGCCTATCAAAGATTATATGGCGCAGTATCATCCCGAGGTCACAATCGGCCTGGGCATGGGTGCCGACAATTATCTTTCCGACCCTCAGTACAAGGCTATTGTTGACGCCAACTTTACCGGCGTGACCCTCGGTAACGCCATGAAGATGGGCGCGCTGATGAAATCCAACGGCTCGCTTGACTTCACGACTGTCGACGAGATAATGGCTTCGTTGCCTGCCGACATGAAGCTTTACGGTCATAACATGTTGTGGCACACTCAGCAGCAGCAGACCTATCTCAAGTCGCTTATCGCGCCTGAGATGAAAGTTGAGGTTAGCGCAGGTGATGTATGTATAAATGTAGTTGGCAATTCTGATTTTGAAAACGGTAATGCCGACGGCTGGACAGGTCTGTGGGGCAAATATACCTATGCAGTTGAGCAGCCTGGTCATGAAAGTAATTATGCACTGCATTTCACAATGACCGACGAGACTAATGTAAACTATGACTGTCAGCTCTTCTGGCCTACCAATCTTGTCGTAGGAGAGACTTACGCTTATTCTTTCTATGTAAAGTCTGATGCTAATCTCGCAGTTCAGTTTATGGGACAAAATGAATCATATGGCGGAATATACAAGGATACGTTTACAGCAGGTCCTGACTGGACTTATTGTACCGGAGAATTTGTATATGACGAAAATAGCACTGCCGATATCTGCCGTGTGGGTATACAGTTTGGTGGTACGCCCGGCAGCAATCTATGGGTTGATGACTTTAAGTTTGGTCTTAAAAATGACGGCCCGCAGAATTTGTGCCAGAATGGTGATTTCTCTGCCGGTGATAATGGACTCGAAGGCTGGACTATTCAAAATCCCAGCGGCGGCGTTGAAACGGCACAGGTTGAGGATGCTCCTTCAGGCAACAAGAATGTACTTAAAATGGTGGCAAATGACGCAGTGGCAAATGCCTGGGATCTTCAGGTAATCTCTCCCGAGATTCCGATTATGTCAGACAACAAGGTCGAGTTGTCATTCTATGTAAAGTCCGATCAGGCGGGTAAGGGTCGTGTGTCATTCAGTAACGCACTTTCCAATCAGTGGCCTTGGATGAACTGGACCGGCTCACAGTCAAACTGGACCGAGGCGTTTGAGACATCTACCGGATGGACTTATATACATGTAATCCTGCAGAACTTCAGCTGTAATTTTGTAGACGGAGCCACTACATGGCAGTTTAATCTCGACTTCGGTTATGTTCCCGGTGTGACTTACTATATCGACAATGTAATGGTGACAGAAGTCAGTGAAGAGCCTGCAAAGGTTAAACGCCGTGCTGGAGGTATAACCTATACTCTGAAGAGTGCTGAAGAGAAGCGCGCTATCCTTACCGATGCCATGGAGCAGTGGATCAAGGCTGTCGCAGAGCATGTCGGCAACCGCGTGGATGCATGGGACGTAATCAACGAGCCTATCACTGACGGTAATCCCCGCTGGAGAGGTATCGACGGTGTATTTGGCGGTACTGCAAGTGACGGCACTCCCGATGCCGAGCCTGTAGAGACAGAAGATGCGGGTCTTAACCTCAACTGGGCTTCAGATGCCGGTAACCAGCACTGGTACTGGGGTTACTACTTAGGTAAGGACTACGCTGTGAAGGCATTTGAGTTTGCCCGTAAATATGCTCCCGATGCCAAGCTCTTTGTCAATGACTATAATCTGGAATCCAATCCTGCGAAGCTTGCCGAACTTGTCAAGTTTGTAAACTATATCGACCAGAACGGTCAGGCTAAGGTTGACGGAATCGGTACTCAGATGCACGTAAATGTCAACATCTCCAAGGAGCAGGTTGACGCGATGTTCCAGACAATGGCAGCGACAGGCAAGCTTGTCCGCATCACTGAGCTTGACGTGGCTTTCGGTGTTGAGGAAGGCAAGACTGTCACTCCGTCGGCTGAGCAGCTTATCGCTCAGGGCGAGACTTACCGCATGATTATCAACTCCTACTTTGAGAATGTGCCCGCTGCACAGCAATCGGCAATTACAATCTGGACTCTTTCTGACAACAAGAAGGAGCATGAATACTGGCTGAAAGGCGACGCGCCCAATATCTTTGACAGCAACTATCAGCGTAAGGTGGCTTACAAGGGTGTATGTGACGGCATCGCCGGAACAAATATCGCCGACTCTTTCTCCGGTGATGACTGGAAAGGATTGCATGAATCAGAAGAGGAAGAAGCGGAATAATTGAATTACTAACCCTCCAAAATACAGAAGAACTAAGAATTTATAGGTTTTCATTGAAAATTTTCCATGAAAAATGATTGGTGAAAATTATTAAAAATATAACTTTGCTGTTAACATAATCTTGGTTCTTCTGTATTTTGGTTTTTTATAATTAAGGATAATGAAAAGAGTAATCGCCGTGCTATGTGTGCTGGCATGTATTGTATCTGTTGCATCAGCTGCTGTTAACCTCCGTAAACAGGGGAGTGCCACGCAGCTTATGGTTGATGGCAAGCCGTTTATCATATTGGGAGGCGAGCTTGGCAACAGTTCGGCTTCATGCAATGCCGACATCGAACGCATCTTTCCCAAACTCCACCGCATGAATCTCAACACGGTTCTTGTCCCCGTTTATTGGGACATGATCGAGCCGGCAGAGGGCGAGTATAACTTTTCACTTATCGACAAGACTCTTGAAGAGGCTCGTAAAAGCGGATTGAAAGTCGTGTTTCTATGGTTTGGCGCTTGGAAAAACTCAATGAGCTGCTATGCGCCGTCATGGTTTAAGGCTGACTATAAGAAATATCCGAGAGCATGCACTGCCGAAGGCAAGCCGCTTGAGATAGCGAGCGCCTTTTCAGAAAATGTATATAATGCCGACAGCCGGGCATTCAAGGCGTGGCTTAATCATCTCGCCGCTGTAGATAAAGATGATACGGTGTTGATGGTGCAGATTGAAAATGAAATAGGTATGCTGGAAGACGCGCGCGATTATTCGTCAGCCGCAGAGCGGGAATATGCCAAGGGCGTGCCTGCCGGTCTTATCAGTTACCTTAAAAAAAATAAGAAATCACTTCATCCGCAGTTAATGTCGCGCTGGCGTGACAACGGGATGAAGAGCGAGGGCGGTTGGCGTGAAGTATTTGGCGACGACATCTATTCCGACGAGTATTTCATGGCATGGAACTATGCCCGTTATGTAGAGCGGCTTGCGAAGGAGGCTGAGGCTATACTTGGTCGCCCGTTGTATGTCAACGCCGCTATGAACAGCCGCGGCAGGAAGCCCGGGGAATATCCTTCTGCCGGTCCGCTTGCTCATCTTAAAGACATTTGGCATGCTGCGGCTCCCACTGTTGATATACTTGCGCCTGACCTCTATGACAAGGGGTTTGTTGACTGGGTGGCGCAATACCATACTCCCGATAATCCATTGTTTATCCCTGAAATACGTCGTGGCGACGGAAATGCCGCGCAGGCGTTTTATGTAATCGGCGAGCATGATGCGATAGGGTTTAGCCCGTTCTCGATAGAAAACGGAAGCGACTCGCCGTCATCTGCTCCGGTGAAGGGATATGCGGCGTTGCAGGAGCTTATGCCCTTGCTTGCCCGTTATCAGGGCACGGGGCTGATGAAAGGGCTTTACTTTGACAATGACTCGACTGAGCGCATATTGCGTAATGACGGGATTAAGATAACTGCCAACCATTATTTCACGTTGCCGTGGGATCCGCGAGCCACTGACGGCTCTGAATGGATGCCTGTCGGTGGCGTCATTATCCGTCTTGCCGCCGATGAATATATTGTCGCGGGGACAGGTATTGTGGTTAAGTTTGAAAATGAGACTGAGAGCAGCGTGAAGCGTAATCTTGGCGAGGACGGCTTCTTGAATGCCGGTGCCGACCGTAATTCTTCGCCCGCGTGGGGCGGAGGCATGCGTGCAGGTCTTGCTTCAGTCGACGAGGTGGCTGTCAATCCTGACGGCTCATGGAGGTTTATACGCCGATATAATGGCGACGAGACTCACCAGGGGCGTCATGTCCGTATTGGTGTCGATGATTTCCAGGTATTGCATGTAAAACTATATCAATATAAGTAACAACCTTAATAATGAATTATTTAAAAGAGTATTTATCTATTACTGTGGCTTTGGCGATGTCATCGGCCGCTTTGCCCGTCGATGCACGGGTGCAGCTTCCGCAGGTGTTGTCGTCAGGGATGATTGTACAGAGAGAGGCTCCGGTAAGATTATGGGGTACTGCTGAGCCCGGAGAATTAGTGTCGGTTAAGGTGACCGATAAGAAAAATAAGCCCGTAGGTCAACGCAAGGGTGTAACTACAGTCGCAGGCGACGACGGCAAGTGGACAATTGAATTGCCGGCGCTCAAGGCGGGTGGTCCCTATAAGGTGACGATTAATGACGTGACGCTTGACGATGTGCTTTCGGGCGATGTGTTTTTGTGTTCCGGTCAGTCCAATATGGAGCTGCCGGTGTCGCGTGTGACCGACATGTTTGCCGATGAGATTGCCTCTTATTCAAGCAATGAGGTCAGGCAGTATTATCTTCCGCGTGAGGTGGAGTTTCACACTCCGCTTGAGGATACAAAACCGGCTGCATGGAAGCCTGCCACACAGGACAATGTGATGAAATTTTCAGCCCTCGGCTACTTCTTTGCCAAGGACTTGAATGAGCGTACCGGAGTGCCTGTCGGTATAATCAGCTCCAACTGGGGCGGCACCCCCGTGGAGGCATGGATAAGTGAAGAGTCACTTAAACCCTTTCCAAGGGCTATAAATGAGAAGCGCATATATGAAGATGATGCTTACCGTGCCCATATAAAGAAAGTCGAGGGTGAGAATTATGCCCATTGGGCTGCCGCGCTTTATTCCGGCGACCCGGGATTGCATGGCGAAAAGAAGTGGTTTGACCCGTCACTTGATGATTCGGGCTGGGCTACCGTTGACATAATTAAGGGCACTGTTACCGACGGTACGGTGACCGGCGACGATCTCCATAATGGATGGAGTGGCAACAACTGGGCGAGCGACGGTCTTAATGCTGTCAACGGCTCTCACTGGTTTCGTAAAAATGTAAATCTTACAGCCGCTCAGGCGTCAGGCCCGGCCGTGCTGCGGCTTGGATGTATTGTTGACGCCGATTCTGTTTATGTCAACGGCACGTTTGTAGGCACGACTTCCTATCAGTATCCTCCGCGCATTTACAATGTGCCTGCAGGTGTACTGAAAGAGGGCGACAATAATGTGACGGTGCGTCTGTTCAGCCAGAATGGCAGAGGATGCTTTGTACCTGAAAAGCCCTATAAACTGATTCTTGGCAATGGCGACGAGAAGAGCCTCGAAGGGGAGTGGCGTTATCGTCTTGGCGCACCTATGGTTCATGGTCCCGGCATGGAGTTCTGGTGCTATAAGCCTGTCGTGTTGTATAACTCCATGATACATCCTCTTGTCAAGTTGCCGCTTGCCGGAGTCGTGTGGTATCAGGGCGAGTCCAATGTAAGCCGCCGCAATGAATACGGCGCCCTGCTGAAGACCATGATTGCCGACTGGCGCGGAGCCTTTGGTGACCAGGAGCTTCCATTTTATATTGTCGAGCTTGCCGACTATCTCCATCCCGATGACAAAGCCGGCAGGGCAGCATGGGCTGAGATGCGTAAAGTTCAGGCAAAAGTTGCCGAGGAGACCCCCGATGCGGTGCTTATCCACAATTCCGACCTTGGAGAGTGGAATGACATTCATCCGTTGGATAAAAAGACCTTAGGCGGTCGTGTCGCTGATGCGGTGACCCTCCGCAACGGCAAAAAGTAGTATGTTATTGACCTTAGATAAAAATGAATATGGATACACAGTTAACAATGAATGGAAATAATGCAGCTGCTGCAGGAAGCAAGGGTTTCTATAAGCTTGGCTGGACGCAGCGTATCGGTTTTGGCGCCGGTGACCTCGCGCAGAATCTGATATATCAGACGATAAGCATGTATCTGCTGTTCTTCTATACTAACGTATATGGACTTGAACCGGCAGTCGCTGCAATCATGTTTTTGATAGTCAGGATTGTGGATGTGATATGGGACCCGTTGGTAGGGACATTTGTCGACAAGCATGACCCGAAGCTGGGTAAATACCGTGCCTATCTTGTGCTTGGCGGCATTCCGTTGACCGGTTTTGCCATACTATGCTTCTGGAATGGATTTTCAGGCTCACTTCTATATGCCTATGTGACCTATGTCGGGCTATCTATGTGCTACACGCTTGTCAATGTGCCTTATGGCGCGCTTAACGCGTCGCTTACGCGTGACACCAATGAAATCACGATACTTACTTCTGTAAGAATGTTCATGGCTAATGTGGGCGGTCTTGCGGTTGGCATGGGAATTCCCATCATTCTTAAAATTTTTGATCCTTCCGAGACCACCGATCTTTCTTCAAGTGACTCGGCATGGTTTGTCACTATGACTATCTACGGAGTGATTGGTCTTGCACTGCTGATATTCTGCTTCACGCAATGTCGCGAGCGTGTGGTCATGGACAAGTCGGAGACTGAAAATGTCAAGGTCTCTGACCTGTGGCTGGAGTTTGTGCGCAATAAACCGTTACGTGTGCTTGCGTTCTTCTTTATCACTGCATTCGGACTTATGGCGATAAGCAATTCGGCGGGCGCTTATTATATCAACTATAATCTTCACGGCTCAGCCGACCAGCTTTCCATATTCATGGGACTTGGCTCGATACCTGCTTTCATCTTTATGCCGATGATTCCTAAGATTAAGCGGATGGTAGGCAAAAAAGGCATGTTCTATATATTCCTTATGACTGCCGTTATAGGAATGGGACTGCTTTACATGATTTCTATGATTGATGCGCTCAAGGAGCATATGTGGCTCGTGTATGTCGCTCAGTTCATCAAGTCGACCGGTATAATCGTTGCCACAGGCTATATGTGGGCTCTTGTGCCCGAGGTGATTTCTTATGGTGAATATACCCACGGCAAGCGTATCTCCGGTATTGTAAACGCCTTGACCGGTATATTCTACAAGGCGGGCATGGCGCTTGGAGGCGTGGTGCCGGGACTTGTGCTGCAGTTTGTGCATTTTGACATGGAGGCACCGGTGCAGACTCCATTTGCCGAGCAGGGTATACTCTGGCTTGTGTCGGTGATTCCTGCCGCGTTGCTTCTGCTTGCGATGTTCATCATCTCTAAATATGAGCTTGACGATGACCGTATCGATAGCATTAATGCCGAGATTGAGCGTCGCCACAAAGCTTAAAAACAGTGATTGGCTATCTTAGTTATATATATAATTTTAGTACAGGTTTATGAAAAAAACTGTTTCATCGATGTTGGTTGCCGGAATGGCAATCCTGGCGATGTCGACGACATCGTGTTCGCAAAAAGTGGAGGCGGAGACTACACTTAAAGAGGCGTTTAAGGATAATTTTCTTATGGGAGTGGCTGTAAACGCCGATCAGGTTGCCGGCACCGACTCTCTCGGAAAAGCGTTGGCGGCAAAACATTTTAATTCGATAGTGGCTGAAAATGTCATGAAATGCGAAAAGATTCATCCTCAGGAGAATGAATACTTCTGGGATGATGCTGACGCCTTTGTGAAATTCGGCGAGGAAAACGACATGTTTATAATCGGTCATTGCCTTGTATGGCATTCGCAGTGTGCTCCCTGGTTTCTTGTGGATGAAAATGGCAATGATGTTGATGCCGAGACCTTGAAGCAGAGGCTTCGCGACCATATTTACACCGTTGTCGGACGATACAGGGGCCGGGTAAAAGGCTGGGATGTGGTAAATGAGGCTATCGTGGAAGATGGAAGTTACCGTGACAGCGGTTTTTACCGCATACTGGGCGAAGAGTTTATTCCGCTTGCATTCCGCTATGCCCATGAAGCCGACCCCGAAGCAGAACTTTACTATAATGATTATGGCATGAATGTGCCGGGTCGTCGCGAGACAGTGGTGAAGATGGTCAATGACATGAAGCAGCGCGAGTTGAGGATAGATGCAATCGGCATGCAGGGACACATGGGCATGGACTATCCTTCCATAGATGAGTTTGAGCAGTCAATCGAGGCTTTTGCCTCCACCGGATGTAAGGTCATGATTACTGAATGGGACATGAGCGCGCTTCCCACTCTTACCCGCTCGGCAAACGTAGGCGACACTATCGCGTCGCAGCAGAGTATGAATCCCTATCCCGACGGACTTCCCGAGGAAGTGTCTAAGGAATGGAATGAGCGTATGGACAAGATGATGGCGCTTTTTGTGAAACATTCCGACGTGATTTCTCGTGTTACAGCCTGGGGTGTAAGCGACGGTGACTCGTGGAAAAATGACTGGCCTGTGGCTGGACGCACTGAATATCCTCTTCTCTTTGACCGCAACTATGAGGTCAAACCCTTCCTTACAAAGTATCTTGAATCAGATAAGAAGTAATTAAAAGCAATACAACGATGAAAAAAATGAGATATCTTGTACCCGGTGATTACATGGCTGACCCGTCGGTACACGTGTTTAATGGCAGAGTTTATATTTATCCTTCTCATGACTGGGACAGCGGCGCAGGGGAAAATGACAATGGCGACCACTTCGAGATGAAGGACTATCATGTGTTTTCGACCGATGATGTCATGGAAGGCGAGGTCGTTGACCATGGAAAGGTGCTTGACCTTCAGGATATACCCTGGGCGGGACGTCAGCTTTGGGACTGTGATGTAGCTGAAAAGGATGGAAAATACTATATGTATTTCCCGATGAAAGATAAAAACGATGTGTTCCATATAGGAGTGGCCGTTGCCGACCGTCCCGAGGGACCGTTTATCCCGCTTCCCGATCCTATGCGTGGCAGCTATTCGATAGACCCTGCCGTGTTCAAGGAAGGTGATGATTACTTCATGTATTTTGGCGGTCTGTGGGGTGGACAGCTTCAGCGCTATCGCGACAACAAGGCTCTTGAAGAACCGCATCTCGAGCCGGATGACGCGCCTGCCATACCGTCGCGCGTCGTGCGTCTTAGCAAGGATATGCTACAGTTTGCAGAGGAACCCCGCCCGATTGTCGTGCTTGACCCTGCCACGGGCAAGCCGCTGACCGCCGGCGACAATACCCGCCGTTTCTTTGAGGCATCGTGGATGCACAAGTACAATGGAAAGTATTATTTCTCTTACTCTACCGGCGACACTCATCGCCTTTGCTATGCGATAGGCGATAATCCTTACGGACCGTTTACCTATCAGGGATGTATCCTTACTCCTGTTGTCGGCTGGACTACCCATCATGCTATCATAGAGCATAAGGGCAAATGGTATCTTTTCCACCACGATTGTGTGCCTTCGGGCGGTAAGACATGGTTGCGCAGCCTGAAAGTGACCGAGCTGGAATATGATGCCGATGGCAGAATAATTACAATTGAGGGTGGAGGTACAGGTGATGAATAAGTATATATCAACCTTTATGACTATAGTTGCCGGCATGCTTTTCAGCATGTCGGCAATGGCATATGACGGGTCGCGATTATGGCTGCCTGCTGCCGTCGACGGACGGCACGATGTGTCGGTAAAACTGGAGGCAAAAGGCGAGTCGGCTTCTATTGCCGCTCAGGAATTGCGTGACCACTGGCGCGGCGGTGACGTGGTCCTGAGGGAGAAACGCGACAAGTCGCTTGGTAAGGAGGGCTACCGTATTGTGCCCAGGGACGCCGATATTACCGTTACGGCAAATTCCGGAATCGGACTGCTATATGGCGCCTACCATCTGCTGCGCCTTCAGTCGACTGGTGCGACACCGGACACCACGGTTGTCGAGACTCCTGCATTTGACATGAGAGTGCTGAATCATTGGGATAACCTTGACGGCACGATAGAGCGCGGTTATGCCGGTCGCAGTCTCTGGAAATGGGATGAACTGCCTGCCGTGATTTCTCCCCGTTATAAAGAATATGCGCGTGCCAACGCGTCGGTCGGCATTAACGGAGTGGTACTGAACAATGTCAACGCGTCATCTCGTATTCTGTCGCGGGAATATCTTGAAAAAGTCAAGGCTCTTGCCGATATTTTCCGCCCTTACGGAATAAAGGTATATCTTTCCGCTAATTTTGCCGCACCGATGCAGCTCGATTCGCTGCCGACCGCCGATCCTTTGGATAAGAATGTCATTAAGTGGTGGAAAAGAAAGTGTGACGAGATTTACGGGCTGATTCCTGATTTCGGCGGATTTCTTGTAAAGGCTAACTCTGAAGGTCAGCCGGGCCCCTGTGACTTCGGGCGTAGTCACGCCGAGGGCGCCAATATGATGGCGCGGGCGCTGCGTCCTCATGGGGGTAAAGTTATGTGGCGTGCATTTGTCTATTCAGCCAATGATGCCGACCGTGCAAAGCAGGCTTACCTTGAGTTTAATCCGCTTGACGGAATGTTTGATGACAATGTGATCGTGCAGATTAAGAACGGCCCGATTGATTTTCAGCCGCGTGAGCCGTTCAGCCCTCTTTTTGGAGCGATGCCCTCGACTCCACAGATGGCGGAGCTTCAGATTACTCAGGAATATCTCGGACATGCCAATCATCTTGCCTATCTTGCCCCGATGTGGGAGGAATTTTTCGGTTGGGTAAAGCCGGAGTCACTGAAAGCTATAGCCGGAGTGGCAAATGTCGGGGATGATGACAACTGGACCGGTCATCCGATGGCTCAGGCTAACTGGTATGCCTTCGGGCGTCTTGCCTGGAATCCGGAGCTTACAAGCAAGGCTATCGCGCAGGAATGGCTGCCGATGACAATCTATGAGAGCGCTGAAATCCCTGCCGATGTGAAAGCGGGGCTTGAAGAGATGATGCTGGTAAGCCGTGAGGCTGTCGTCGACTATATGATGCCTCTCGGATTGCATCATCTATTTGCTTTCGGTCATCATTATGGGCCTGAACCATGGTGTAATCCGGAAGGTGCGCGTCCTGACTGGCTTCCGTCTTATTATCATCGTGCCGATTCTGCAGGTATCGGATTTGACCGTTCCTCTGCGGGAAGTGATGCTGTGTCACAGTATCCCGAGCCGTATCGTAAGCAGTATGCCTCGGCATCTACATGCCCTGATGAACTCTTGCTTTGGTTTCATCATCTGCCGTGGGATTACAGGATGAAGTCGGGCGCCACGCTGTGGGACGAGCTGTGCCGTCACTATGAGCATGGCTGCAGCAAGGTCAGCGACATGCAGAAAGCATGGTATGCAGCGGCTCCTTATCTGGATTCCTCGCTCTACAAAGACGTTGAGCGCAGACTTGCCACACAGGCTCGCGACGCCCAATGGTGGAAAGACGGTTGTCTGCTTTATTTTGGCGAATTTTCGGGTATGCCGTTGCCTGATGACGTGACTGCACCTGTGCACACTCTCGAATCTCTGCGCGGAATCGACCTCGGTATCACCAATTATGAATCACCGTCGGCAGAGCTCCTTGACTCCAAAAGATGATAAGCCCCGGCCTTAGAGGCTGATGGAGGTTGCCTCCACCGGCTCTGAAAGAAACAGGCTTGCCGATTCGGAGAACTTGTCGGAACTCTCGGTAGTCAGATAGCGGCATGTTGCATTTTTACTGCAACGTGCCGCCATTTCTTTATGACGGTCAAGATAGTCGGCAAGACTGTCGGCGACAATAGCTCCTTGGGAAAGCACCTTTACGCCTTCAGGCACATATTTCTCTACCTTGTCTTTCAAGAGAGGGTAGTGGGTGCATCCCAATATCACGGTGTCAATTGCCGGATGCTTTGACATGAGCGCCTCTACATCGCGTTTTACGAAATAGTCGGTGCCGTCGCCCTGAGCCTCTCCGTTTTCGACAAGAGGCACCCACATGGGGCATGCCTGGGAGTATGTCCTGAATCCGGGATACAGCTTCTCGATTTCCATGTCATAGCTGCGGCTGCGCACAGTGCCAGGAGTGCCGACGATGCCTATGTTGCCTGTCGATGTTATCTCGCCAATCTTCTCGACTGTAGGGCGTATAACTCCGAGCACTCTGCGCGCAGGGTCGATTGCCGGCAGGTCATTCTGCTGGATTGTGCGCAATGCTTTTGCCGAGGCAGTGTTGCATCCGAGTATCACAAGGTGACATCCTTGGGAAAAAAGATAGTTTACGGCTTCAAGAGTGAAGCGGTAGACGATATCAAATGAGCGTGTGCCGTAGGGTGCCCTTGCATTGTCTCCAAGATATATGTAATCATATTGAGGGAGCTTGCGGCGTATTTCGTCGAGTATTGTCAGACCCCCGTAGCCGGAGTCGAAAACACCGATTGGTCCCGGTGATGAACTGAGTGTTGTCATGAGGTAAAAAATTAATGCCGTACCCCCTTTGAGGTACGGCATTCTTATTTTTTTCGGGGTTTATTGATGCTGTCTTTATTACTTGATGTTAAGACGGGTCTTTACCAGAGGAGTGACATCGGTAACGTCAGTTCCGGTGTAAAGGGGCATAACGCTCTCGAAGATAAATGTCATGCCGTTTTCTTTACCTACTGCATCAATTGCCTGATGTACTTTTTCCTGAATAGGAGCATAAGCGGCTTCCTGCTGACGCTGGAGGTCCTGAGTAGCTGTTGCGTGGAACTGCTGCATCTTCTGCTCAAGCTCCTGGATTTCCTGGATGCGGCGCTCCTTGATTGACTCGGGGGTGTCAGCCGCGAGACCCTGAAATTCGCTGTATTTCTTTTCGGCTTCCTCGCGGAGCTTCTGGAATTCGTCTTCGTAACGCTTTGAAGAGGTGGTAATCTGTTCCTGGGCAGCCTTGAACTCGGGCATAGCCTCAATGATTGTCTGAGAGTTTACCACACCAAATTTGGGAGCTTGAGCTACTGCAAGCATAGGGAACGCTACAAGGATAGCGAGCAAAATTTTTTTCATCATATTGAGTTGTGTAATGTTAAATTTTTCTATAGATGTTAATTTGATATTGCAAAGATAAGAAACTCGGTTCATATATACTAATCAAAGTCTTTAAAATATGTTTTACGCCGCTTAGTTGGCATATCCCATCTTTGCAAGAACCTCGTTGCTGACATCAATACGGGGCGACGCGTAGATGATATTGGCTGATGAGGCGCGGTCAAATATACATTGGTAGCCTCTCTCGTCGCTTACTTTCTTGACCGCATTGTAGATTTCATCCTGGATAGGCTGCATGAGGCTCTGACGCTTTTTGTAAAGTTCGCCTTCCGGACCGAAGTATTTGTAGCGAAGCTCGGTGGCTTCCTTTTCCTTGGCTACTATCTCTGCTTCTTTCTTGGTTTTCTGTTCGTCGGTCAGAAACACCATGTCGCTCTGATAGTTCTTATACATTGTCTGCGCCTCTGTGGCTTTTGCCTCGACCTCTTTCTGCCAGCGTTGCGAAATCTGGTTGAGCTGTTCGTTTGCCATTTCATAGGCGGGTATATTTTTAAGGATATACTCCATGTCGATAAGCGCGAATTTCTGTGCAGAAGCTCCAAATGCGAAAGCTATCATCATAAAGAGCGCTAATGTCATCTTTTTCATGTGCTGTCAATTAAATGGTTATGATAATATGACGCTTTTATCAGTATTTAGTTTAGTCAAGTTATGATTTTTTTTAAAATTCCTGACCGAGTATGAAGTGGAACTGGCTTCCGCCTTTCTTTCCAAACACGGTGTCAAAACCATATGCCCAGTCAATACCCATCATGCCGACCATAGGCAGGTAGATGCGGACACCGGCGCCGGCACTTCTCTTCAGGTCAAACGGAGAGAAGTTTTTAACTTCGGTCCAGGCGTTACCTGCTTCAAGGAATGTAAGTCCGTAGATGGTTGTGGACTGAGAAAGCATGAAGGGGAAGTGAAGCTCCATGCCGACACGTGCATAGGCGTAGCCTTCTTGTCCGTAAGGAGTGAACTGTCCGTTCTCGTAACCTCGCATGGCAATAGTCTCTGTCGCGTAGGTATAGGAGCCTGACATGCCGTCACCACCGACGTAGAAGGTCTCAAACGGTGATTTCAGCCACTTGTTGTAGCTGCCGAGCAGACCGAAGTCGGCGCGGGTCATGAACACCAGGGTCCACTTTCCGTCAGGATCAGTCAGCGGAGTGTAGGTGCGCGACTTTATGCGGAGTTTCCAGTATTCAATCCATTTATAGAGCTCCTTGCGTGATTGTACGGTGTTCTCTTTAGAAAGCTGCTCCCAGTTCTTATGGCGGTTGAAGAGTGATGCGGGAGGCGTCATCTGTAGATTGACGGAGAATGTAGATCCGCTACGGGTATAGAGCGGGTTGTCTATTGAGTTGCGTGACAAGGTGAGTCCGAGCACAATAGAGTTGGAGACACCATTGTTCATGTAGTAGAGGTAATCCCAGTTTTTAAGGTAGTACCACTGGTAGCTGAGGTCGGCCTGGAAGGTGAAGAAGTCATCGGGCCAGCTTAGACGCTTACCGAAACCGACAGTCACGCCCACCATCTGCAGCACCTTGTTGGGGTCGTAGGCATTTTCATATGAGTTCTGGTAGTAATCAGAGTAGCTGCTGCCGTAGCCGTATCCGTAGCCGTATCCTCCATAGAGGTAGGGGTTATACCAGTTGTTGTTGTAATAAGATGAGTTGATACCTGTCTGGCGTGCATAATATGCCGATACAGAGAATGAGTTGGGGCGTTTGCCGCCAAACCACGGGTCAAGGAACGACACAGAGTAGCTCTGATAATACTTGGCATTGGTTTGCGCGCTTATGGTGAATGTCTGACCCTCTCCCTGCGGTATCAGACCCTTGTAGGTTCCGGGTCGGAATAGATTCTTTATTGAGAAGTTGGTGAACTTCAGGGCAAGTTTTCCGATAAGACCTGTCTGACCCCATCCGAATGACACTTCCACCTGGTCATTTGCCTTTGATTCAAGATTAAACAAGATGTCTACCGTTCCGTTTTCCTCGTTGGGTTCAGGGCGTATATCCATTGTCTCGGGGTCAAAGTGTCCGGTCTGTGCGATTTCACGGGCAGAGCGCATAAGGTCGTCTTTCTTGAAGAGCTGACCCGGCTTTACACGTAATTCGCGGCGCACCACCTTTTCATAAAGTCGGTCGTTACCGTTGATGATTACATTGTTGATTGTCGCCTGCGGACCCTCAAACATGCGCAGCTCAAGAGCGATCGAGTCGCCTTCGATATTCTTTTCTATCGGGACGAGCTGATAGAAAAGATAACCGTTGTTCATGTACAGGTTGGCTACCGCGTCGTCGTCGTCGGTGATGCGCTTGTTCAGGAGTTTCTGGTTGTAGACGTCGCCGGGGCGTATGTCAAGTATTCTGTCAAGCACATCTGTCGGGTAGATTGTGTTGCCTACCCAGTCGATGTCGCTGATATAATACTTCTTTCCTTCCTCGACATCAATATAGACATCGACAGTCTTGTCGTCATAGGGGACAACGCTGTCTTTAAGGATTTTCGCGTCGCGATAGCCCTTTTCGTTATACTTCTCTATGATGAGGTCAAGGTCGTTTTCAAAGTCGCTCTCGACAAATTTTTTCTGGCGGAACAGGTTGATAAGCTTGTTCTTCTCGTTGGTTTTCTTCATTGTGCGCTGAATGGCATTGTCACTCAGTACCTCGTTGCCTGAAACATAGATTTTATGGACTTTAACCTTGTTATGCTTGTCGACAATGATGTTTACAATGTTTTCATTAGGCGCTGACAGGTCTTCTATCTGGTCAATCCTTACAGTGGCGTTTCCAAATCCTTTGTCGGCGAAATACTTCTTGATTATCGCCGTTGCACGGTTCACGAGGTTAGGCGTAATCTGATTGCCTTTCATCAGCTGCAGGCGCTCCTCGATGTCTTTTTTCTCGCCGTTGCTCATGCCGTAGTAGTTGATCGCCGATATGCGCGGCTGTGGCTTCAGGGCATATTCGAGCCATGCCTTGTCGCCTGCGATTTTCTCGACTTTAATCTGGATGGTCGAGAACAGGCGTTGACGTGCAAGGCGTTTGGCGGCATTGGTGATTTCCGGTCCCGGTATCTCTATGCGGTCACCGACATTAAGACCGGTGTAGCCTATCACAATATAGTCTTCGTAATTGGGCACACCCGTCACTTTTATGCCTGCAATCTGATAGGTCTTCGGCATTCCGGAATAGATGACTGTAGGGTTATATATGGTGTCTACAGGCTCGTCGTAAAGTGATTTTACCTGAGCCGAGACACTCATTCCAAGCATTGTTGTCAGTATGAAGAGCAGTCTTAAACGCATAATCTGATGTAGTATATAAAAATAGGGGTGATGCTTATTCTTGATTGTCGTTGATTTGTTCGCTTGTAAGTCCGTAGCGTCGTTCCCTGCCTTGATACTGGAGTATTGCGCGGCAGAAGTCGTCTTTGCTGAAATCGGGCCAGAAGGTTGAGGTCACGTATATTTCGGAGTAGGCAATCTGCCAGAGCAGGAAATTGCTTACGCGGAAATCGCCTCCCGTGCGAATCAGCAGGTCGGGATCGGGTATGCCGGCGGTGGCAAGATTGTCGCTTATTGTCTCGGGAGTAATGTCCTCGATTGACATCGAACCTTCCGCTACCTTCCGGGCTATCTTCCTTGTCGCCTCGGTTATTTCCCATCGTGATGAATAACTTATGGCAAGGATGAGTGTGAGTCCGGTGCAGTGGGCTGTATCGTCCATGCACTTGCACAGGCGGTCGTAGGCAAATTTCGGCATGCGGCTGAAGTCGCCTATCATTGTCAGCTTCACGTTATTTTTAATAAGGTCGGCTGTCTCGCGTTCGATAGCGATGACAATGAGGTGCATAAGCGCGTCAACTTCAGCCTGGGGGCGGTTCCAGTTTTCAGTTGAAAACGTATATAGTGTAAGATAGCCTATTCCTACTTCCGAGGCTATCTCTGTAATCCGTCTTACGGTGTTGACTCCCTCCACGTGTCCTTCAGAGCGGTCAAGGTCACGCGCTTTTGCCCATCTTCCGTTGCCATCCATGATGATGGCTATGTGGCGTGGAAGCCGGTCGGAGTCTATTTCGTTAATGAGTGACATATCGGTCATTTTAGTCTACGTAAAAACAGTTTTTGCATCGCTCTCCAAATTCATAGCTGATTGAGAACATGATAAGGGAATACCAGTCGGTGTTTTTGAGAAAAGAGCTCTTGATGTCATAGAGGTCATCAAGTACAGGCCCGTCCACATTGTCGCCAAACACCTTTGTCATGCTCCATTCAAGCCCGAGATTTATGCGTGGGGTCACTTTGTATCTCAGACCTACACCCATCGGGATGTTCATCGCCACATGGGTGCCTTCGGCTGAGGCAATTGTCACTCCCGCGCCAAGAGAGAGGTAGGGAGTCCAGCGACGTAGCTTGCGGTAGGATTCTCCTATTCCGTAGTTGAAGAAATTGAATTCGGCTCTCGCTCCTATGTCATATACGGTGGAGGTGAACTTGTAGGTCTGACCGCCGGGATATACATTTTCCATGTCGGCGCTGTTTCCGCTAAGTCCCGCTGTGGTAAACATTCCCTTTATTGCCCACCGTGTATTGATCAGGTATCGGAACGAGGCGCCTCCGGCAAAGCCCGGATGGCTCATGAGGTTTGCTGTATTGGCGTCGCCAAGATAGCCGCTTGCGCCAAGAGCTACACCTATGTCAAATTTATAGGCGGCTTCTTGCGATGCGGCTTTCCAAGGTGTCATTATCGACAGCATTGCGATTGCGAGCGTTACAGCTAAAAATCTCATATCAGCGGCTTGAATGTGAGCCGGTTGATTACTCCTCTCCACACTTGCGGATTAAGTGTGCCCGAAGCGTTTTCTCCACCATACAGATATATGTAGGGGCAATCCCAGGTGGTGACCGGGCTTATGGCGCGTCCGCCTTCTTCCGGGAGCATCAGCCACGCAGGTATGGCGGGTGTAGTCATTTCGTTCCAGCCCATGCCAGCGCCTCGGCTTCCAAGCTCCGATGCCCACACGATGGCATCGGCGTTAAAGAATGACGGGATGTAGGACGGGAGCTGCATAAGGTCGCCGGCGAGTTCCCAGGTTATACCCATGTCATTGGAGATATACACATATTTGGATGTTGTGCCGTTGGCAAGCCTTCCGCCTGTAGCAAACAGGGTCATCTGCTTGGTCACCGACCAGTTGTTGGTCGCCTTGCGGAAAGTGAAGTAGGGGAATAGCGACATGCCTTCCTTGGCACGGTCGATAGGAGTCATGCTGATTTTTGCCCATTGCGAGCCGTCGTATGCCCATGTGGCTCCTGTAAGATTTCCGTTGGCGATTTTGCCACCGGTAAATATTGCCTGCGGGTCATCAGCCCATTTTGACGCTTCCATGACGATAAGGTCGCTTGTCCCGTCTATCGGGCAGTCGGCAGGTACTTTGGCTGACGTGCCGTTGTCGGGATATGTCACGTGATAGTAGTCATCGCCGACTTTCTTCACTCCGAGTATCTGTGATTCATATGCGCCATATATATGACTCCATGTCTCGCCGGTGCCGTTCCATGAGACGCCGTCGGTGGAAGAATACATGACACCGTTGTTGTCAAGAGCGAAAAACTCATTTCCGTTTGACACGATTGAACGCAGGTCAAGCCCGGCGGGCATGTTGGCGGTCGCGGAGACAGCCATCGGCTCCGACGGGTTGTCCATGACCGCTATGCGGCAGTTTCCGCCGGCGTCAAGAAGAAATGAATATATCTTATCTCCATGAATCAACGTGCGCTGTGACTCGGGGTTGCCGGGCAACTGCTGCCAGGCGATGCGGTCCCATACGAGCGAGTCGCTTTTCACCTTGTGTACATTTACCTTGATGCTGTATTGCTGTGTGTATTGCTCGTTGAGCGAGGTCACACGCGCTATCACACCGCCTGCCGCGAAGTCAATGCTGTCGCGCATTGACGAGCTGTAGGTGATGGTTGTGTCCTTCATCACGGAGCTGTTGCGGATCAGGATTTCTATTTTGGAGCTTCCCGATGTGCCGATGTTTGGTATCAGCTTTGATATGTCGGTGCCGTAGGGCAGCGAGTCGGCATTGAATATTCGGCCTCCTTCAAGGTCGATAGTGAAAAATATGGAGTCAAGATTTGCTAAAACCTTGCTGTTGGCTTTCAGATTGAATGAAGTGATTGCCGTGCTTGAATACATCGTTTCCGAAGTATAGCCGGTGTCATCTGTTGTAAGACTATTGTTGGAGTCATCATTACAGGCGGTCAGCCCTGTTGACAATGCCGCTGCAATGGATAGATACGACCCGAATCTCTTTAGCATACTATATTTTGTAGACGTTAATTTTCAAACTGCAAATTTAGCAACATTTTCCTTATTTCCCTAAAACGGTCACGTAATTGTGGATATTTAGATAGATATTGACGCTTTTTATGGCTTTTTAACGCCAAAGCAGAGGGTTGTTGCTGAAATAGTAGAGTTGATTATCTCCGATTTTAAGTTGCCGGTCGGGCAGCCGTCCCAATACCGGCGATTTTACACCGCGGCAGGCGTGGAAGGGGGCGGTTTCGACTCGTGCAAGGTCCCATATGCCGCTCTCTATAAATGACTGTAGAAGTCGGGCGCCACCCTCGACAAGTACCGAAGTGATGCCTTCTGAAAACAGCGCGGCCAGATAGTCTTTTATCGCTCCGGGACCCGGATTGCCTTCAAGCATGATAGGCGCGACCGGGCTGTCAAGGAGGCGGCAGTCTTGCGGAATCGAGCCTGAATTACCGGCGATGACCGGGCGTGGGGAGCTGCCGTGCCATTCGCGCACATCAAGGGCGGGATTGTCGGCTCTGACTGTGCCGCTCCCTACCATGATGGCGTCGTGAAGCGAACGCAGCCGGTGGGTGAGCGCTTTGGTAAGCGGAGTCGAAAACATGGTCGGCGGGTCGGAAGGCGACAGGCGGCTGTCGATATATCCGTCGCTGCTTTGCGCCCATTTCAAGGTCACCCAGGGTCGCCGGCAGGAGTGAGCGGTCATAAACACAGGATTGATAGCCTTACACTCCTTTTCAAGTACTCCGGTAATGACTTCGACCCCGGCTTCACGCAACATGTTTATGCCTCTTCCGCTCACCTTTTCATTGGGGTCGGTAGAACCCACAACCACACGCGGAATGTCGCTGTCGATTATCAGTTTTGAGCAGGGTGGTGTCTTCCCGTAGTGGGAACACGGCTCAAGGGTGACATATATGGTCGAGTCTTTCAGCAGCGATTTGTCATTGACCGATGCCACGGCGTTGACTTCGGCATGCCCCTCGCCGCAACGCCGGTGATAGCCCTCGCCGATAATGGTGCCGTTGCTGACTATTACAGCGCCTACCATAGGGTTGGGCGATGTGTTTCCGAGTCCGTGACGGGCAAGTTCGATGGCTCGTCTCATGAATCGTTGGTCTATATTCATCATTTATTTGTTTTTATTGTTGGATAAAAGTAACTAAATTTGCCGATATGACAAGAGACATTAAGCTAAAAGATTTTATCGCAGGTGTAAAGCAGCGCCTTTCAGCCGCTTATCCTGCCGGAGAAGCTGACGCGATGACTCGCGTGATTGTCGAGGAACTGTTGCATTACACTCCCGTCGACGCTGTATTGAAAAGCGACGAGCCTGTATCGGGTTATATCTCGGGGCGTGCCGACGAGGTCGTTTCGCGTCTTCTCGGACATGAGCCTATACAATATATATTTGGTAAGGCTTCGTTTTGTGGATTACAGTTGAAGGTGACCCCCGCCGTATTGATTCCGCGTCCGGAGACCGCCGAGCTGGTCGACATCATCGTGAAAGAGTGGGGCGACAGGACTGATGTGAGAGTGATGGATTTTTGTACCGGCTCGGGATGTATCGCAGTGGCTCTTGCGCGCGGATTGAAGTTTCCGGTTATTGATGCCGTGGATATATCGGGCGATGCTCTGGCTGTGGCGAGAGAAAATGCCGCTTCGCTTAATGTCAAGGTCAATTTCATTCAGGAAGATGTATTGTCGCTCGATGCCCCGTCGTCGCCGGAATATGACATCATAGTCAGCAACCCGCCTTACATTACAGAGCGGGAGCGCGTCGGGATGGAGGCAAACGTGCTTGACCATGAGCCGGCGATAGCTTTGTTTGTACCTGACAGTGACCCGTTACGCTTCTACTCCCCGATAGCCGGTTATGCCGTGAAAGCTCTGAAAGCCGGAGGACGACTGTATTTTGAGATAAATCCTGATTATGTCGATGAAATTATCGCCATGCTTGTAAAAACCGGATTCCGTGATGTAACTTCTCAAGCCGACATGTATGGCAGACAACGGTTTGTGACAGCAGTCTCTCCGCTTGACCATGATTAGAAAGAAGCAGGTAACACCCGATGAGGCTATGGTGCGTCTCGAATTGCTGTGTGCGCGTTCCGAGCAATGTACCTGGGAGGTGACACAGAAGCTGCTGCGGTGGGGTATCGCGGCCGGTGACCGTGACCGTATCGTTGACTCGCTCGTCGACCGCCGCTTTGTCGATGATGCGCGTTATGCCTCGGCTTATGCGCGAAGCAAGTTCTTGTTTAGCCGCTGGGGCAGGAAAAAAATCAGGCTTGGTCTTGTGGCGAAACGCGTTTCCCGCGAGCTTATCGACGATGCTGTCGCAGAGGCGACGGCGGGTGACGCTTATATGGACACGTTGCGCGGACTAATGAAGTCCAGGTCCCGCTCGTTTGATTTCCCGTTGACCCGTGACGATGCGCTTAAATTATGCCGGTTTGCCATGCAGCGTGGCTTTGAGTGGGAGTGTGTTTCACGGGTGCTTGATGAATTGCGCCATGGAGGTTATGATGAAGAGGATAGTTGACAGCCTGCTTGATCTGATATATCCGCGCGTTTGTGAGGTGTGTGGCAGGTCGCTTCTCCGCGGAGAGGAAGTCATGTGTCTTCACTGTGCTTTTGACCTCCCGCGCACCAATGTACACAACGACCCGTTCAACACTATTCACCGGCGGCTTGCCACTGTGTCAGTGCCTGTAGAGCGGGCTGCGGGTTATTTCCACTATTACCGTGAAGGCGGCTATAACGACATTATCCACCGCGCAAAATATCAGGGGCGTCCGTCTCTGATGCGGGCGATGGGCGAACGCTTTGCCCGTGAGCTGGAGAGCGACGGCTTTTTTGACGACATCGATATTATACTGCCTGTTCCGATTCACTGGATGAAGATGATACGCCGCGGCTATAACCAGAGCGCCTATCTCGCTGACGGAATCAGTAACGTGACCGGAATCCCGGTGGGTGATAATCTTCGTGCCGTAAGGGGACATTCGACTCAGACATCACGTTCTGATTTCAGCCGATGGCTTAACGCGCGGTCGGTCTACTGTGTGCGTGACAGCGCAAAACTTGCCGGTCGCCACATTCTTGTGGTCGATGACGTAATTACCACGGGAGCCACGATGATAGCCTGTTGCAACGCCATAATTTCAGCAGTTCCCACAGTCAGACTGTCGGTACTGTCGCTTGGAGTGGCCCACATGAGCTGACATATTTACACCTGTAAGAAACTTTATTAGTTGTTAAATGTTATTATCGGTAGTGGACGCAGTGTCGACCACTACCGATACTTTCATCATTAAACCAACAATAAAGTGACCATGAGCCAAGAAAATAATCGGCACTATGATGTAATCGTTATAGGTGGCGGAGCCACAGGTGCCGGCACTGCGCGTGACTGCGCGATGCGAGGGTTGAAGACTCTTCTGGTGGAGCGTTTTGATTTTACCGCAGGAGCCACGGGACGTAACCACGGGCTTCTTCATAGTGGTGCGCGTTACGCTGTCACCGATCAGGAGTCGGCTACGGAATGTATAAAAGAGAATATGATACTCCGGCGCATTGCCCGTCACTGTGTCGATGATACCGGCGGCTTGTTTGTCACTTTGCCGGAGGATGATCTTGAGTACCAGCATAATTTTGTGGAGTGTTGCCATAAGGCAGGCATAAATGCCGAGCCGATTGACCCGAAGGATGCGATAAGACTCGAACCTGCGGTCAACCACGATATAATAGGTGCGGTCAAGGTGCCCGACGGGTCGATTGACCCGTTCCGCCTTACGGTGGCTAATGTGGTGTCGGCGCGCAAAGATGGTGCCGATGTGCTCACTTACCACGAAGTTATAGGATTTGAACGTGAGCAAAACCGCATTACCGGCGTGAAACTGCGTGACAGCAAAAACGGCGAGATAACATCACGTTATGCCGACCTCGTGATTAACGCCGGCGGAATATGGGGGCATCATATCGCGGAGCTTGCGGGAGTGAGAGTAAACATGTTTCCGGCAAAGGGTGCGTTGCTTATATTCGGACACCGTGTTAACAATGTGGTGATTAACCGATGCCGCAAGCCTGCCGACGCCGACATCCTTGTGCCGGGTGATACAATCTCGCTGATCGGCACTACTTCGAGCCGCATTCCTTATGACCAGATTGACAATATGGATGTGACACAGGAAGAGGTGGATGTGTTGATGAGAGAAGGCACAAAAATCGCACCGTCTCTCGCCTATACCCGTATATTGCGAGCCTATGCCGGTGTGCGTCCGCTCGTCGCCTCCGACAATGATCCTTCCGGCCGAAGCATAAGCCGAGGCATTGTGTGTCTTGACCATGCCACCCGCGACGGCCTCGAGGGATTCATAACCATAACCGGAGGTAAACTGATGACTTACCGTCTTATGGCTGAGTGGGCTACCGACCTTGCCTGCAAGAAACTGGGAAGGGACGTGAAGTGTCGCACCGCCGAGATTCCGTTGCCGGGCTCCGAGCTTGAGGCTCACGAGGGGGGCACTGTGATGACCCGCCCCAAGGCGCATATTATAGACCTCAGCACCGACCAGAAAGCGGCGGAAGAGCGTCACGGCTCTCTTAGCGCCGAGATTAAGTATAACACACTTGCCGACGAGGCGGTGGTGTGTGAGTGTGAGCAGGTCTCTGTCGGCGAGCTGAAATATGCCATCGACCGTCTGCATTGTGAAAACCTTATTAACCTGCGGCGTCGCACACGCCTCGGCATGGGCACATGTCAGGGCGAACTTTGTGCATGCCGTGCCGCCGGTATTCTGGTGAAGGCAAACAAGTGTGCCGAGCGCACACTTCGCGACCTTTCATCGTTTATCAACGAGCGCTGGAAAGGCATGTATCCGGTGTCGTGGGGCGAGTCGCTTGTAGAGGGACAGTTCATGTCATGGCTTTATGAGGGGGTGTGCGGACTTGATGAGATTGCGCTTCCCGAGGATAAGATTGATGCAAAATAGTTACGGTTATGAAATATGACTCAATAATAATAGGAGGTGGTATAAGCGGGCTTGTATGTGGTATCAAGCTCCTGAAAGCCGGTAAAAAGGTAGCAATTGTCTCGTCGGGACAAAGTGCGCTGCATTTCAACTCCGGAGCGATAGCGCTCTTTGGACGTAAAGATGGTAAGGATGTGTTGCATCCGCTTGATGAAATCGCCCGGGTTCCGGAAGGACACCCTTACGCCAAGCTCGGCATGGACACAATCAAGCGGCTGCTTCCTGAGGTCAAGCCTTTGTTTGCCGAGGCGGGAATCACGCTGGTCGGCTCCGACAATGAAAATCATTATCGCCTCACCCCGACAGGCATGTTTAAGCCTGCGTGGCTTTCGATGCTTGATTATGCGTCGGTCAGCCGTCCCGACAGTCTGCCGTGGGGTAAGGTGGCGATAATAAATATCACCGGATTTCTTGATTTTTATCCTGACTTTATAGCGAGAGGGCTGAATCTTGCCGGATTACAATGTGAGGCAAGGGATTTTACAGTTCCCGAGCTTGAGACTTTGCGCAAAAGCTCTACAGAGATGAGAGCCACCAATATCGCGCGATTCATCACAGGTGATGTAATCAGGCGCTTTGCCGCTGAGGTAAACCGTATCGTTGCGGAGACCCATGCCGACACTGTGCTGATGCCGGCAATCATAGGTTTGTTTGACGAGGAGCCTGTAAGACTGTTGAAGGAGCAGGTTGTGTGTCCGCTGTATTACGTGTCCACGATGCCTATGTCGCTGTGCGGCATGCGTGCCCAGATGAGGCTGCGCAATCATTTCCAGCATCTCGGCGGCGCTTACCTTATCGGCGACACCGTTTACTCAGGCAATTTCGACGGCGGACGTCTTAAAGAAATAAGCACTGTCAATCTTGGCGACATGACGCTTGAGGCCGACCGCTTTGTGCTCGCTACAGGAAGCTTTTTCAGTCATGGACTTGAGGCGACACCCAACAAGGTGTTTGAACCGATATTCAATCTTGACGTGAATGTCAGCGGTCCGAGAGTGGAGTGGTGTGACGTCGACCTGTACAAAGACCAGCAGTACATGAAATTTGGCGTTGTTACCGATGATTCGTTTCATGTCTACAAAGACGGTAGCAGAATTGACAATATGCAGGCTATCGGAGCTGTCGCAGGCGGTCATGACGCCCTGAAGGAAGAGTCGGGCGGAGGTGTCGCCATATTGACGGCGCTGAAGGTGGCTTCCGATATTATCAATGAACTAAAGTAAGAGAGGAGGGCACTATGGAATATCAAGAAAATACTGTCAGCAAAAATAACTTCGAGGAGTGTATCAAGTGTACGATATGTACGGTATATTGCCCGGTGACTGCCGTGAATCCCGATTATCCGGGACCGAAACAGGCAGGTCCCGACGGTGAGCGCTATCGTCTTAAAAAGCCGTTTTTCTATGACGAGGCGTTGAAATATTGCCTGAATTGCAAAAGATGTGAGGTGGCGTGTCCGTCAAATGTCAAGATTGGCGACATTATCCAGTCGGCGCGCATAAAATACAGCAAACACTCTCCTACATTGCGTGACCGCATGCTCGCGAGCACTGATTTCATGGGGACAGTGGCAACTCCTTTTGCCCCGATTGTCAACGGGATTCTGCGCCTGAAACCGGTGAAGAAAATAATGGATTCGGTGTTGAAGATTGATGACGGGCGAACATTTCCCACTTATGCCCACCAGACCTTTACGTCATGGTACAAGAAACATGCCGCTTCTTCGCAGGCGGCTTATCCGCGCCAGGCTGTATATTTCCACGGATGTTACGTGCAGTACAACTATCCGCAGCTCGGCAAGGACCTTGTCACGCTGATGAACGCTGTGGGCTATGGAGTGCAGCTGCTTGAGAAGGAAAAGTGCTGTGGTGTCGCCAAGATTGCCAACAAGCTGATAGACGAGGCTATGCGTGACGCCAACATCAACCTCGCTTCGATAAGAAAGGCGGTGCATGATGACAAGATGCAGATAATCGCAACCAGCTCGACCTGTACGTTCACGATGCGTGACGAGTATCTCCACATACTTGGCATTGACAATCTCGATGTGCGCGACGACATAATGCTTGCCACCCGCTTCCTTTACAACCTCATTGACAGCGGTCAGGTGAAACTGGTGTTTAAAGATGGATTTCACAAGCGAGTGGCTTACCACACACCCTGTCACATGGAGAAGCTCGGATGGTCGATTTACTCGACGTCGCTCCTCAAGATGATACCCGGTCTTGATTTTGTGCAGCTCGACTCGCAGTGTTGCGGCATCGCGGGCACCTATGGATTCAAGAAGGAGAATTACGAGTATTCCCAGGGCATAGGAAAGGCGCTGTTTGACCAGATACTAAACAGCCATGTCGACCTTGTGGCTACTGACTGCGAGACATGCAAGTGGCAGATTGAGATGTCGACGGGCATGCCTGTGGCAAACCCCGTGTCGATTCTTGCCGAGGCGATTGACATTGAAAAGACAAAGGCGGTTAACAATGTCGTTGTGTGACCCTGCCGCATGAAAGAAAAGTACGCCCCGAGTCTGTGTTATCAGGCTCGGGGCGTATCAGTATTAAGTCCTCAGGGGGATGATTATTTCAGGACAGTCTTTCCGGCTGTGCCGTCGGAATACTTGATTACATAGATGCCTGCTTTGGCTTCTTCTACATTCACGCGGCGACCGTTGAGGTCATATATGCCGGTCGCTTCCTTTGAGTTTCCGTCAGTGAAAATGTCATTGATGCCTGCTACGACTTCCTTGACGGGAATAGATACTTCGACACCGGGGCCTTTAACTACGACGTTGCCCTCTGCAATAACTTCGGCATCGTTGTGGCGCAGTGTAAGCACACACTTGTCATATCTTCCGGCTACTGATCCTTCAACGCCTGCAGGAGTCTCTACGGTAAGCTTGCTGCCGTCAAAGTAGCTTCCAAGCTTCACTTCTACGGGAGCGCCGTTGGAGGGTATCTCGACTTCTGTCACGTCGGTAGTGAGCCAGGGATATTCCGCGTCAAGACCGATGGCAAATGAGCTGTAGAGGTCTACATATTCACCATCCTGTTTATAAACCATCGGCTTTAAGCCGCGACGGCTGAAACCGTTAACATGATTACTCATGTTTATATCAGTCAAGATATATCCGAGACACATATAATTGGGATCGTCAATCGACGACTGAAGAGGCGCGAAATAATTTACCTTGTCGGAGTTGAATCCCTTGAGCATGATAAAGTAGGCGGGATGTTCCTCTGTCTTTCTGATAACGACAGGCTCATCAAAATCAAATGGCATGCACATATATCCGTTAGCGTCAGGATACTGAACCAGGAATTCAGAACCCTTGAGAGTTGTTGACGCTATCTCTGTCATTGTCTCGAAATCGTTGCTCATCTCGCTGTTGAGTCCGTAAATGACAGCGGTAAATTCTGCGTCAGGCTTTACATGTCCCCAGCCGTAAGCGGTGATGCCGTTGACCACGAGCGGAGCCTCTGAAGCCCAGAACAGGTTGGCAATACCTTCAAGTCGTGAATAATCACCTTCCTCAGGATCGTCTCCGTTGAGCGAATAGTTCAGCCAGTATTGGTCGGTGTGTTTGTTATATCCGAATACCGGAATCACCGGGTCGCCTATGGTTTTGTCGTCACAAGTAACGAATGTCAATCCAAGGTTGTTGTAGGCGAATGGCAGCAGTGAGGCTTCAAATAAAGTTCCGTCGTTAAGCGCGCGCTCTGCCTTTCCTCCTGCCTGGAAATATGCGTAGGGCGCTGTGTAGCTGCCGGGAGTGGAGTTGGGTGCTGTCGCTGTAAGTGTGGGAGGATAGAAGAAATTGTTTACCATTGTAGCCTCGCTTGAATAGTCGGGCACATAGGTTACAGTCAGTGCATCGGGATTTTCGCTGTCAGTAACAAATTCAGCTGTCTCAGGGTCACAGTAGGTCCAGGTATATTCAGCGCCCTCGATATAGGTCATGTTAGTCCAGGTAAGGGGTTCATATACCGGTTGCATGGCTATGTCGGCAAGCAAGCCTGTCATGCCTGCGCTCCTGTCAAATCCCCAGTAGAGCGTGGAGAAAGGCTCCATGTAAGAAATGTCGCTTAGCTCGGGGTATCCTACTCCTATGGCATCGATAAACATTGTGTTGCCGTCGGTACCCACGTAGCGGAATGCGAATTTGGCATTTTTGCCGGCAAGGCTTTCGAGTGATATGCTCTTTTTCTCCAGAGCTATAGGAGTGAGCTCAAAGAGGTCAAGAAGAGACATTCCTTTGTAATCATCGGCATAGTCATGCAGCATCACCCATTCCTCACCTGCGGGCTGTGCCCATATCTGAAGCGTTGCTGCGACTTCGGGTTCGCTTGTAAATTCATAGCTATCCCAGTCCACATTGTCAAGTTTGAACAGGAATACCGGATCAAGGTAAAGCCAGTAGGAGAGAATAAAACTTTCTTTGACTTCAACTTCAGGAGATATAAGCCATTCGTCCTGATTGCCTGTTGAAAAATTGATTCCGAAATAATTGTTTCCGTCAGAAGGTCCGGGAATAGGAAGAGCAGGATTGTAAATTGACGGGGTCCAGCTTTCCTTGCGCTCTACATCGCCTTTCATGTCGACTGTCCATCCGTCGGGCGTCCAGTTGTAGTCAGAGCCATCCCAGTCCTCAAAACTTTCAAAGAGTATGTATCCTTCCGGAACAGAAGCTTTTGCTCCCCCTACACGATGTATGCCCTGCACTTTCTTGTTGAGTGAGTTGATAGTGTTGAGCTTTTTGATGCCGTTGGCTGTGCTGAGAGTCACGCCTTTGGCAAGACGTGTCACGTTCTTGGACGGGGAGTTCTTGATGGTGGTGACCTTGAGGTTGTCGGTCGCCTTTTCCATTTGCAAGTCTACGGTCGGCGATGCGGCATTCATGCAGATTGCGCTGCACGCCAGCATCCCTGAAAGTAAAATTTGTTTCATATAGATTGGTTTGGGGTTAAGATTTTTCAGCCACAAAGTTACGAAAAAAAGGAATCCGTAGCAAACGATTGCAGGGATGATGTGTTATTATAATGAGTGGACGTAATTGCTTTATCTCACGTACAGTAGATTATGGTGAAATTTTATTCATGTGAAAATGAGGGACTTGTCGAACGGGATGAATGGGCGCCGCATTATTGGATAAATGTGGAGTGTCCGACAGAGGATGACTGCCGATTTCTCCGGAGTCTGCATGTCCCCGAGTCATTTATGGAAAATGTTGCCGATGTCGACGAGCGTCCGCGCTTTGAGCATGAAGACGGATGGCTGCTGACTATATTGCGTATACCTCACCATTTTACCGACGACCCTATGAGATACACAACGGTGCCTCTCGGAGTGATGACCAAGGACGACATGATAATTACCGTGTGCCATACAGTGACGGAGATGATACCTGACTTTATCAGTCACAGTAAGCGGCGTCACATAAATATTGACAATCAGCCCGATTTTGTTTTGCGGCTGGTTTATTCTTCGACCTACTGGTTTCTGCAATATCTGAAAGAGATTAACGACACGGTGTCAGATTTCACAAGGCAGCTTGAGAAAAGTGTGCGCAACGAGGTGTTGCTAAGCCTCATGAAGTTACAGAAAGCGCTGGTCTATTTCAATACTTCGCTTCAGGGCAACAGCATGCTCACCGGGCGCCTCGACAAAGTGTTTTCCGATGATTGTGACGCCGAGCTGCTGGAGGATGTCGAGATTGAGCTCGGGCAGGCAACCAACACGGTCAATGTCTACATGGCTATTCTGAGCAATAGCATGGACACTTTCGCTTCTGTTATTTCCAATAATGTCAATGACATAATGAAGAAGATGACAAGTATATCCATCATACTGATGATTCCTACACTTATCGCGAGCTTTTACGGGATGAATGTCGATGTATGGTTCAGCTCTTCCGCCCATGCCTTCGGGTTCATAATAGTTTTTTCGTTTTTCTTTGCGTGTCTTATCTGGTATTGGCTGCGTCACGTCAAGTGGCTTTAGCGAGTCGGTTGCAGATTCTTGCGGGCTATCCGGTTATAGGATATTACGAGGCGGATTGTGGAAAAAGTTTATCATGATAACTTTTGTTAACCTAAAAACGAACAAAAACTGTGGCATTTTGTTAGAATGTTATCTAAGCCTAAAAGCAAGAAATCAGAAACATCATCTAACTAATATCAGATAATCAATGTGGAAATTTTTAGCTCCGCCCGCCTATAAGCCTGAAGAGACAGGCTCAAAGGCAGATGCGCGTTACAAAAGATTAAGATGGCAGGTGTTTATCGGTATTTTTATCGGTTATGCCGGCTTCTATATCGTGCGCAAAAACTTCTCGATGGCAATGCCCGAACTGGGCAATTTCGGCTACGAGACAGGTGAACTCAGTATCGTTCTTTCAATGAACGCAATCGCTTACGCGCTATCCAAGTTCCTTATGGGAAGCGTGAGTGACAGAAGTAATGCAAGGATATTCCTGCCGCTCGGGCTTGTGCTCGCCGCTGTCTCCATGGCGTTCATGATTGTCCCTGTTGTGGCTTTCGGCCCGGAACACAAGTCACTCGCCATAGCGGTGATGGCTATATTAAACTTCCTTGTCGGATGGTTTAACGGAATGGGATGGCCTCCGTGTGGACGCGTGATGACCCATTGGTTTTCGGTCAAGGAGCGTGGCACCAAGATGTCGATATGGAATTGCGCCCACAATGTAGGCGGAGCCCTTGTCGGCCCTATGGCTGTATATGGCGCGATATGGTTCGGTCACTGGTTTTATGGTTCCAACAAGGAATATTACTTCCTCATCGGTACTTATGCCTTCCCTGCTGCTGTCGCTGTGTTCATCGCGATTCTTGCCTACTGCCTCATTCGAGACACCCCTCAGTCATGCGGGTTGCCATCGGTGGAAAAGTGGCGCAATGACTATCCTAAAAATTATAGCGAGAAGCAGGAACAGGTGCTTACCGCAAAAGAGATATTTTTCAAGTATGTCCTGAACAACAAACTGTTGTGGTACATCGCCATTGCCAACGCGTTTATCTACATGGTTCGCTACGGCTGTCTTGACTGGGCGCCTACCTATCTGAAGGAGGCACAGGGCTATGACATCAAGCAGGCGGGCTGGGCTTACTTCGCCTATGAGTTTGCCGCCATTCCGGGAACCCTTGTGTGTGGATGGATGAGCGACAAGGTGTTCAAGGGGCGTCGCGCGTTGCCTACGATTATCTTCATGGCGTTTGTGGCTCTGTTTGTGTTCCTTTATTGGACATTCTCCGACAATTACTTTATAGTCACGGCTTCTCTTGTAGCTATAGGCTTCTTCATCTATGGACCGGTGATGCTTGTTGGCGTGCAGGCTCTTGACCTCGCACCCAAAAATGCAGCCGGCACCGCTGCAGGTCTCACCGGATTTTTCGGCTACTTCTTCGGCACGGCGATTCTTGCCAACATAGTGGTGGGCTACGTCGCCCAGACCGCCGGCTGGAACTGGACTTTCATCATGCTTATTGGTGCGTGCCTGCTTTCAATGGTGTTTATGGGGCTCACTTACAAGGAAGAGCAGTATCTTGTGGAAAAGAAATAATAATTATTCAGTTACCTAACAACCAATTTTTTAAATCTATGAGTAAATGTTTTATTAAAGTGGGATGTGTCTCTGTTGTCACCCTGCTTGCCCTGAGCTCATGCCAGGAAGAACAAGACTTTACCAATGTAAACGTGGATGCGACCCGCGTCAGCGTTAACACAATCTCCCCGGAGATGGCAAAGGTGCGTGACTATGTGCCGCAATATGCCGTGATGGCTCACCGTGGCTCCACATTCTGGGGTCCGGAAGAGACTGAGGCTGCATGGCGGTGGGCGCGTGAGATGGGCGCCGACTACCTTGAATCTGACCTCCAGTGTACCAAAGACGGCGTGATTCTTGCCAATCATGATGAAAATCTGTGTCGCACAACCAATATAGAAAATGTGTATGGCGAATATGTGCCTCAGACCCGTAAGGCGTTCTATATGGCTCATGGCGCCACAGCCGAGCAGGCTGAGGAATGGTATAAGGCTGACGTGGCTTCGTTCCGTCCTTACTACGCGATGTCTTACATGTATGAAGAGCTGCTTGCGCTTGACGCGGGAAGCTGGTTTAACGAGTCAAGCCTTGAGCAGGCGCGCAACAATTTCGCGCCCAAGTCGCCCGACAATCCTATGGGACAGCATCAGTATGTGTCGGCGCTCAGCGACCAGATCGCCTTTGCCGAGGGCAAGATTCTGAAGCGTAATGCCGACGGTGAGCGTATATATTCCGTGACCGGTACATGGGATCCGGAGAATGCGCGTGACTGCCTCACATATACGCTGGAATATGAGGCCGACCCCGAGGATACAGGCAACCGCCCCGGTATATACATCGAGTTCAAGGAGTCATGGCTTAACCCCGGCGACTTCGAGCAGCGTGTATATGACGAGCTTGACCGTCTCGGATGGAATGTAATCACTAAACCGTGTGACGGTGTGCCCAACTATAAGGACGGCAAGGTGAATGTAGGAAACGCCAACGGTAAGGTGGTGTTACAGACTTTCTCGCTCGAATCGCTGCGCCGCACTGCCGACGTGTTCAAGGGACAGCTCCCTATGTGCTTCCTCCTGTGGGAAGGAACGGCTGCGACCGACCTGAAGGTAAACACTCCTCAGGGATATGCCGACTTCATCAATATGGCTCTTGCCAACAAGGCTCATATCATCGGCCCGTCGATTGCCGGCGCCCCGAACAATTACGGAGAGCTTGACGCTCCCTGGCAGGCTTATCTGATTGCACGCTCGAGAATGCTTAACCATCCTTATTCATTTGACTCTTACGCGCAGATGGCTAAATATATGGGACAGTATAATTTCGGCAACACAACCCAGTTTGACGATCTTCTAAGCGTTACTGTCGACGGAAAGCAGTGGACCGTTTATCTAAACGGACTTTTCACCAACCGTTCGGAGCTTACTCTGCGTTACCTGATTGAAAACGGCTTCCGTTGCAATCCGCAGTTTGACAACGCTTCAGCGCCCTCATTTGTGCCTGATCCTGTTGAGACTCTTGAGCGTCTCGGTTATTAATAGTCAGTTTTACCATATTTATTAACAGCAACAACGATGAAAAGACATATTATACTATGTGCCGCAGCTGCTTTTACGCTTTCGGCAGCAGCACAGGACTTTGACACCAATCCTACTGTCAAGATTGACAATCAGGAAGAGGACCTGCACTTTACCGTAGGGGCACGCATGATGATGGATGCCGCGTGGTATCACACTGATTTTACACCGATGAAATCGGGTGCCAAGCTTACCGATGCGCGTATACGTACATCGATGGCATATCAGAACTGGTATTTCTACGCCGACTTTGATTTTTCAGGCGGCAAGTTCAATCAGAAAAATATCTTCCTGCAATATTCGTTTGACCCCGATCAGGAGTATGGCGGTGTCCACTCTATCAAGGCCGGTTATTTCAATGACCCTGCCGGCATGGCGCGCAACACGTCGCTCGGCAGCCTGCACTTCATCAACCGTGCGGCGCCTACCGTGGCTCTCTGCCCCGGACGTGAGCTTGGTATCGCTTACAAGTATTACAACACTCCGTTTTACTCCAATATCGGTGTGTTTGCCGAAAACCTTTATAACAACCAGCCTTCAGGATATCAGGGCGTGGCTGTGGGCGGACGCTGGCTTTACCGCCCGGTAAATGACGGTACGACGGCATTCCATATCGGCGCGAGCTTCCACTATGAGAATCTCAATGTGGGAAAAACCGAAAACAACGTGAAGATGACGGAGCTGGTGCTCGGCACTCCGATGGAGACGCTTGTCGACGACACTCAGTTTGTGGAGGCTATACTCCCTTATGCCCGCAATGTATATAATATCGGTGCCGAGGCTTTGTATGTAAGCCCTAAGTTCTTTGCACGTGCCGAGTACATGTGGAAGCATGTCACCAAGAAGCGTGACGACCAGACTCTCTTTGAGGCAAATCTCGGCTCAATCGACTCCTGGGCTACACTCGAATCATGGCAAAACGGCAACCCGCTTGGCAGCAACAGCTTCAACGGGGCCTATATCGAGGCAGGTTATAAAATTTTCGGCCCCGACTACAAGTATAACAGCGCCGAAGGTCTGCTTGGCGGACTGTCGGGTCGCTCGCTTGAGATTGTGGCACGCTACAGCTATACCGGACTTAATGACAAGGTTGACGGCGAATACTATTCCGCCGGTCGTGACCAGTATTATCCCAATGGCGTGATTGCCGACTATCCCGCCACCTCATTGAGCATCGGCGGCGGTAACCTGCACTCTGTAACCGTAGGCGCCAACTTCTCCTTCAACAAGTTTGTCCAGGTGATGCTGGAGTACAACTACAATCATCTTGACAGGGACAAGTATATGGAAGACTCCAATTTCAACTGTATACAGGGAAGACTTATGTTCTCTTTCTGACATAGACAATAAGTTGTTTTTTTCAGGCGCGGTCATGGTGATCGCGCCTGTGTTTTTATAGGATTTTGTGATAAAACTCAATGTTTTACTAACATATTACCAAATTAACTATTTTTTTTTTTTTTTTTTTTTTTTTTTTGACTGATTTGCGGAAAATTTCTTGGTGATGTGTAAAAAATGTTATACTTTTGCACCCGAATTTTTCGCAACTATGAAAAAGTGCGGTGTTTTGTTGCTAAATGTTTGAAAATTAGCAAATGATTTAACAGCGTCCGGAAAAATTAGTTATAGTCCGATGTGACAGATTGGGTTGTCATGCAGGATGAATTTATGAAAAAGTTGATTTGGTGCAAAAAAATAAGGAAAAATGGAGAAGTTTGATTTAATCTACGATCATTATTTGTGTCAGGTATTATTGAATACCCGGCTGCTATAGGCTTTTTTGTTTGGATTTATTTTGACGGTTTGCAGAGGGAAAATCTGTGAATCCTGTTGTCTTACACACCTGAGTGAATTTTGATTTTAAACCTGTGAATAATAGATTTTGAAATGAAAAGAGTTGTATATCTGATGCTTGCCTTTGCTTTGTCGGCTCATTTTACAATCGAAGCGCAGAAAGTTGCGGTAAAGACCAATCTGCTCTATGACGCGTTGCTGAATGTAAACGCAGGGGTGGAGGTAGGGCTTGCCCCACGGTGGACAGTGGATGTCTCGGCCGATTATAATAGCTGGACATTGTCTCATGACAGGAAGTGGAAGCACTGGTTTCTGCAGCCCGAGGCGCGTTACTGGTTTTGTGAACGCTTTTCCGGTCATTTTGTGGGGGCTCATCTTGTCGGCGGACAATATAATGTCGGCGGATTGAAAAACGGAATCAAGTTTCTCGGTACCGATTTTTCCCTGCTTTCCGACCGTAGATACCAGGGCTGGTTTGCCGGCGCGGGTGTGGCTTACGGATATTCATGGATAATTGACCGACATTGGAATTTTGAGGCGGAGATAGGCTTCGGATGGACTTATTCCCGCTCCGATGTATATCCCTGCGCCACTTGTGGCACAAAACTTGCCGAGGGGAAGGCCCATAACTATGTAGGGCCTACAAAGGCAGCTCTTAATCTAATTTATACATTCTAAAAATCAGCAACATAATGCTAAATTCAATATCAAAAATCGCTGTATGCGCCATGTTGGCGTCATGTTGTGTCGCAGAGGCGGCTCCGGTGGAATTTTCCGATGGAAATGTGAATTTCGACAACGTATCGGCTGTGCGTTCGGGTGACCGTCTGCTGGTCACTATGGATGTTGATGTGTCGGGCTATAAGCCTAAAAACAATAAAGAGCTTATATTGAAGCCCGTGCTTGCCAATGGCGGCGACACCCTGCGCCTGCGTGAGGTGGTAGTGGCGGGGCGTAACCGTTACTATTCTGACTTGCGCAACGGGCTCAACACCTCCGCGATACTTTTGAACGGAGGCGGTAAAGAGCGGCTTGAATATAGCGCGGTGCTTCCCTATGAGGCGTGGATGAACGGTGCGCAGCTCAATGTGTCGGGCGTGATTGCCGGATGCTGCGATGAAACAGTGTTTGGCGACGAGCAGAATCTTATGATGCTCTCCTTTGAGACAAAGAGGTTTATGCCCGAATTTCTGTATGTCACGCCCGAGGCTGTGGCTAAGATAAATGAACTTGAAGGCTCGGCCTACATCGACTTCCCCGTCAACCGCACCGAGATTCATCCCGATTATCGCCGCAACCCTATTGAACTACAGAAGATTATCGCTACGATAGACACTGTGCGCAATGATGCCGACACTCGCATAATAGGGCTGTCGATAAAGGGTTATGCCTCTCCCGAAGGCTCCTATGCCAATAATGAGCGTCTCGCGAAGGGTCGTACAGCCGCATTGAAGGACTTTGTAAACAGCCGTTACGCGTTTCCCGACTCGATTATTACGACTGACTATGAGCCTGAAGACTGGAAAGGACTGGAGAGATATGTCGTGTCGTCGGCTCTCGCCAACAAGGATGCCATATTGGAAATCATAGCCGGACAGCTTCTTCCCGACGAAAAGGATGCCGCGATAAAGCGCAGATTTCCGGCTGACTATGCGTTTTTGCTGAAAGAGGTGTATCCCGGTCTGCGCCACTCCGATTATGTCGTGCGCTATCAGGTCAGGGAATTCAACGACATAGAAGAAATCAAGCGTCTTATAAAGACATCACCCTCGAAGCTTAGTCTTAACGAGATGTATCTCGCAGCCAAGGAGATGGAGCCCGGAAGCGAGGAGTTCCGCGAGACATTTGACGTAGCCGTCAGGATGTTTCCTCAGGACGCTGTCGCCAACCTGAACGCGGCAAACATCGCTATGATGTCGGGCGATATGCAGCGCGCGGCGAGGTATCTCGACAAGGCGGGCGACTCCGGCGAGGCGGAATATGCGCGTGGCACCCGCGCGGCTATTCTCGGTGACAACGCCACTGCGATGAGCCATTTCATCAAGTCGCGTGAGATGGGCATTGACCGTGCGGCAGTCATGATCGAGCAGATTGAAGAGATTAATCGACAGAAATAAGAGATGATATTGTAAGCCTATTAAGAATTATCTAACTATTTGTTTATATTTTTTATGGAAAGAAGAATTTTGCGTAATTGTTTTGGCGCTTTCCTTGTTGCATCCGTGTTGACCGGATGTGGAAGTGACAACATTGTCAATGACGAGCCGGGCAGCTATCCGGTTGACCCCAACGATGCGGTCTACATGAATATCACCATGCAGCTCCCCGGAGCGGGCAGCAGCCGCAGCACTACCGGCACCACAGGCGGCAGCACCGGCGGAGTGGAAATAGGTAGCGATAATGAAAACAAGGTGAATGAAATCATGATGATTTTCACCAAAGATGATTATGAGATTATCGCTTACGGCACTCAGGAGTCAGTCTCTGAAATCGATAAAACCGGTAAGGTTAAGTCGGTACAGAAGATTAACAAGTCAGTGCTCTCAGCTTACTACGGCTCTGACAACAGCCTGACTGATGACGAGGAAAACATCAATGTCATTCTGATAGCCAACGGCACGCAAGGTATTAAAGATGTTATTACAGCGGCATACCAGAACAAATACAAGACCTGGGTTGACGCGGTATGTGCTGTCAACGAGACCGGTGCTACAAATGACAATACCTCAATATGGGGCGGTGACAAACATACCGGCGGATTCCTGATGACTTCATCAGAGATTGTAAAGAAAGGGCTGCCCAAAAACTTTAGCGACTGGGAACACCACACTTCGGCTGCTGACGCGTTCCAGCTCTCGGGTATCAATCATGCCGGCACCGATCAGGAGATTGACAACAGCGGAGCAATCAAGATTGAGCGCAGTGTGGCCCGTTTTGATTTCCGTGACGGTAGCCCTAAAGGTGAAAACATTTACGATGTGGTGAAAGATACGAATGGCAATGTGCTGTTGCAGATTCAGCTCGGCAAGATGTCGCTTGTCAACATGAGCAAGAATTTCTACTTTTTCCGCCGCGTGTCTGACAACGGTTTGGCTGATGGCGCCGTGATTGGTGGAATTGAGACTTCCGGCAATTATGTTGTTGACACTGATGCCGCTCAAAAGAACGAAGATGCATTTATCACCGGTCTTGGCTTTGCTGAAAACTTCAATTTCGGATTGTTTCATATATCCGACGAAACTGCGACAATTGATATTCAGGCACGCAACCAGTGGTACACATCAAAGATTTCCGATGTTTTAAAAGGTACATCTGACAATTTCGACGGATGGACCGGCGTTGAAAAGCCTACCGATAATCCGGGCTATCACATCTGGCGCTACGTTACTGAAAACACCATCCCCGGTCCGGTTGACCGTCAGGTTGCCGGCATCACGACCGGTGTTGTCTTCATGGGCAAGATGATTGTTCCCGAGGGCTCGGAGTCATCAATCGCTACAGCCGTTAAGAATGTTACAGGAGATCCTGACAAGGATGCCATTCTTTATGTACATGGCGGAAATATATATGTAAGCTGGACCGAAGTGCGTGCTTTTGCACTTGAAGCCGGAACAGGAAGCGATTTCTACCGCCAGGTATTTGGCACTCCCCGTAATGTGCCTGCAAAATCTGAAAACGCCGATGAAAATGTGTACAGTGATGACGTGAACAGTGCCGACTATCTGTGGAATGAATGGCACAACAAGGCGCTCGACAACCGCGAGGCTAAATCTAAGTTCAAGGCTGCCGCACTGAAAGCCGGCTGCACCATCTACGAGTCAAGCATTGACGACGAACTGGGTGGCGCAGGCTACTACTGCTATTATTTCTACTGGAACCGTCACAATGACAACCATAACAGCGGTGTGATGGGACGGATGGAATTTGCCGTTGTGCGCAACAATGTATATAAGCTTGCCGTGACCGGTATACGCCGTCTCGGTCATCCGCGCCTGTCGGAAAACGACCCCGACCCCGTGGATCCCGACACTCCCGACGAGAAGGGCGATGTCTACTTTGATGTTGAGGTCGAGGCTGTACCCTGGGTTGTACGTGTCAACGAAATTGAATTTTAAGAAAAGTCATGACGGACAAAAGCATACAGAATATTTTCAAGCTCATAGGTGTGACGGCATATGTCACATCTATGGGCATAACCCTCACGTCGTGTGAAAGAATGTTTGAGGAGCTGGAGCCTTGTCCTCACGGGATGGAACTGCGCTTTGTCTACGACTACAACATGGAGTGGGCAAATGCGTTTCCTGCTCAGGTTGACTGTCTGACACTGTATGTCTATGACAGTGACGACCATTATGTGACTACCCGCGTGGTCACCGGAAGCGAGCTTGCCGATGAAGATTACCGCATGACCCTGGAGCTTGCCCCGGGCACTTACCGTCTTGTTGCCTACGGCGGCTTGGCTTGTGACGACGCCACATTTTCTGTCGTCGACCTGCCGCGGCAGGGCACAGGCTACAGCGATTTGCGTGTCGCCATGGACCTGTCGGTGACAGGAGCGGCGGAGCCTTCTCAGAGGCGTCTTCACGACCTCTTTTATGGAGAGCTGACTCTCGCCTCTGCCGACAATTACAGCAGCGGGACGGTCAGGATGATGAAGGACACCAACAATATACGTGTCGTGTTGCAGCAGGAAGCGGGCGGCGAGGTGAATCCCGATGACTTCGAGTTTTCAATCACTGACAACAATTCGCTGTTTGCCTGCGACAACACTCTTGTCACCGACGGGGTGGAGGAGGTGGTCTACCGTCCCTGGTCTACGGGACAGGCACGCACCGGAGTGTCGATTGTCGGCAATAACGTGACACCGCTTGACGTGACAGTCGCCTATGCCGAACTGAGCACTTCAAGGATTGTGTCGGGCAACGCTCCGAGGCTTATTGTCACACGCCGTTCCGACGGCGGCACGGTGGTCGACTTTCCTCTGATTACCTATCTCTCCCTGTTGATGAGCGACCGCTACTCAAAGCCTCCTTATAATATCACCGACAGTCAGGAGTATCTTGACCGTGAGAGTGACTATTCGGTGGTGTTTTTCCTTCGTCCTGACAATACCTGGCTTGACACCCGCCTGGTGATTAACGATTGGGTGGTGAGAATTAACAATACAGAATTTTAGTGACGTTTCAATCGCTTCATTGTAATGATTGAAAGAGTTAATATATATTGTTTAGGCTTGCTGTGTGCTGTAATGCTTGCGGCATTACCCTCGTGTGGCGGCAGGACTTATGAAGAGCCCTGCGGGTCGCCGGAACCGGGTTATGTCACAATGGCGATTGACGCGCTGACTCTTGACGCGGTTGCCGGTGACGATGCCGGTGAGCTGCCCGACGCGGAGAAGATTAACAATCTGCGTGTCATCATTCTCAGCCGCAATATCGAGGGCAGTGAATGGACTGTGGAGCATAATGACTACATCGCCTATGACGGCGCGGTGATGCATGACCGCAAGGAGTACAAGGTGGCACCTAATACTTTCAAGCGCGTGTATCTTATCGCCAATTGCCGGTCGGCGGTTGCTGCCGACGGCTCTGTGCTTGACATGAGTCAGCCGGCTGCATATCTGCCTGTGTCAGGCGGCTCGGCGCCCGTTGACGACGCTGTGTTAGGCTTCACTGAAGGCGAGATGGAGATGCTGCCCATGAGTGCCCTCTACGAGACCTATGTCTATGAAAACGATGTGCATAGCCGCTGCTATATCGTGAGAGCAGTCAATAAGCTCACCCTTACCGTTAAAAACCGCACTGCGGTAAGTGACGGAGATGAGGAGGCGCGCGACATAAGGCTCGTTGACTGGACCGTAAGCGACATCGCCGACAGGAGTTTTCTGATGCCCCATGTCGGGACGACCGGCTCAGGCTGTCGCGTCGTCGACACCGATCTTGTCAACACCGTCTATGTCAGTGACTGGACCGAGTGGCTTGTGGATGAGGCCAAGAAGCGCGAGCGTGGCGACGTGGCGCGTTACCAGTGGCTTACTGACTATGCCATGCCGTCGAGTGTCACATATGGGGGCAAGACATGCTCTTACAGTGAGCCGCCTCTGCTTGCCGGCAATTCCGCTTCTGAAGCCGTCTATACAGCTTCGCCTGTATATTTTGCCGAGAGCCGCGACGTGGACAATGGCTCGGCGCTCGGATTACAGAGCTACACGCTTACGCTCCATACCGAGGAACGCGTGGCAGGGGCTGACGACAGCGAGGCGTGGACCGCCAGGGAGTATAAGGCGGAGCTGCCTCAGCTTGTGTCGCTGTTCCGCAACACTCATGTGGTGGTCGATGTAGCTGTCGGAAGACTTCTTGACGTCACTGTGGAGGAGCAGCCTTACGCGTGGGTGGAACTTAAACCCGTGTTTGGTCTTGACCGTGATGAAAACGGAGAGATAATTGTGAGAAAGTGAACTGTTGAAATGATTCATTATGCGAGGACTACGGTTAATACATTTGTTATATAAGGCAGCTGTCGCCGCTGCTGTTGTCGTTATGGCTCAGGCTTGTGAGGATAGATTTCCTGACGGCGCAGGCAATATACCCGACGGCATGACATCGATTTCAATGCAGATGGATTTCATGCCTATGGCTGAGGGGCTTACGGGCGGTCGTGCCGAGACGGGAAAGGGCGATGCGCTCAACGGGATAGCCGACTTGTGTCTGCTTTTCTATGACAAGGAGGGTAATCTGCTGGAAGACTATGTCTATTACTATAATCCCGATTCTGATAAGAAACCTGCCGGATTGCCCGACGGTCGCTTTATTCACGGCTCCGGAGTGTTCAAGGAGGTAGAGCGCAATCCCGGCGACGCTTCCAACGGCAAGCTTGCCCAGGACAAGTCGATGACCGGCACGCTTAATAAGATAATCGTTCCTTATGGCGAATACACCATAATCGGTGTGGCTAACCTGGGAAATTCGGTGTCGGCGAAATATAGTGTGGCTACAACCACCTATGATGAACTTTTCAATAACGCTGACAATGATGTGTCGACCGTCGACGGGCTGCGCGGACTTAGACTGGAATGGGATTCCTCATGTCTTGCCAATAATGCGGAGATGTTTGGCTGCTTCACAAGCGGGCAGACCTCAATCGAGGCGGCACAGTTTTTCAGCATGAAGTCACTGCCGACAGAGACCATAAGCAGCAACGGCATGGAGGTAAGGTCATGGCTCAGGCGTGCGGCGTCAAAGGTGACAATCGCTTTTGACGGCACAAATCTGCGCGATAATATCTGGATTCACCTGAAGTCGGCGACAATAATGGATATTCCTTCCCGCTGCTGTCTCGGACGTCCCAACACTGTTGAAAAAGCCGGGGAGCTGCTTAACGGTAATGACGACGACGGCGGAAAGTATGGCGCTGACGCCCAGATTATCGATTACACCAACGGTCATGAAGCTACCGATAACGACGGACTGTACAACACCGAATGGACCACGATAGTGCATGGCCGCAACTATCCCGAGGAAGCCGACGGAAGCCACCTGCAGGATGAGGTGTCGCTATTCTTTTACGAGAATATGCAGGGCGAGGGAAAGGACAAGCGTCAATATCCTGAAATGGACGGCGACACTCCTACCGGCGACGTCAAGGATTCTGACATTAAAAAGGATGACAAGCCTTTTGGCTCATATATAGAAGTTAAGGCATATTATCGTTCGCGCGACAACATCGTGAGCAATGGAAATATAGTCTATCGTTTCATGCTTGGCAAGAACGAGACTACCGATTATAACGCCGAACGAAATTACCACTACAAGCTTACACTGTCGTTTAACGGCAGGGCAAATGACTATGACTGGCACATAGATTATAACGAGGAACAGGGCATTAAGGTGCCCATCCCATATTATTACGTGCCCTATATATACAATCAGTCCATGGTATATCCCGTGACTATTGTCGGAGAACTCGAAGGCGACCTTGAAGCAAAGATTACACGTTCCGACTGGTACCCCTGCACGGAGGACAACCCCGGTGTGCCTCCTGCGGGCATTGAGGTATATCCTCTTGGTAAGGTCAAAAATCATGGAGAGTGGCACGGATTTCTCTCTTTACGTCAGGCTCCTCCTGATGAGGTCGAGCGAGGATTCAAGGCGGCTGTAGGAGGGGACAAATATAACTATAATCAATCAACGTCTAAGTATAATGGTTTGCCTTATAATCAGGCTTATTGGGAGGGAAAAGGTGATCCTGCCATTAATGAGGAAGTGAATCACAGGGGACATCGTTTTTATAATGTCACCAAGACTCCAAAAAAAGACAGAACTGACAAAGCAAACGATGATTTTGCTAAAGACGGTACATATGAGGTGTCGACCACTGTCAAAAACGGAGTGCCATACACCACTTTCTTGATACCGCTCTTTTCGCGTGAGATAAATCTTATCAAGACGGCGGGTTACCGTGGCAACAATCCATATATCGGCTATTACCGTTATGCCGAGATTACGTTCAAGGCAAAAATCAAGGGACTTGGAAATCAGGAAATCGTGGCAAAGGTGCTTCAGGTGCCGCGTATCGTGAATCCGAAAGGCATATACCGCAGCTGGAATTGTACCGACCCGTTTAATGTGCATCTGATGCACAACACTACGGAAGATGGATCAAAACCGTATGAGCCGGTTAAATCATCAGGAGGACCCTGGAGCGCAGAGGTTGAGTATATCACCGGAGGTGGCGGTTGGCTCTCTATCGGAGGAAATGTGGCACGTGGTGCAAAGATTTATGGCGATACCGGTAGCGATATTCAGTTTGATGTGAAATTCCTGTCCAAGGCAGCGTCAGCCGATGATGTGAGATGTGCGGTTATAAAGGTGCTTTATAACAATTATACATGTACCCATCGTATAATGGTGCGTCAGGGCTATGCTCCGGTTGCGATTACAAATAACGGGGTAAAGTGGCATTCTGCCAATCTGGAGTATGTGACAACCGATGAAGATAACGGTTATGTCGCGCATGAAGAACGCTATCCCCGTTCTGAAGGCTCGCTGTTCCGATATGGAAACCTGACGGATGCGATTGCGTCTTATAACAATCAGATGCGTGACCGCTTTAAGGACTATCCTGAAAGTCGTGAAAATTTCATACTTGCCCCTTATGCTGAAAACAAGGATAAGACTGGTAAAAAGTGGAGAGAGATAAAGACCGCTAAGTCCCTCAACAATGGGAGCGCAAGGGATTTCTTTAAAAAGGCAAAACTGAAAGTAGGCGATACAGAGTGCAGAGTGGCTTCACAGGCTGATTTTCAGGATCTTCGCAAGGAATGTGACTTCGGAGCCGGAATCCTGTATGGCGACGGAGCGACAATGACTCTGACCGAAGTGGATGTTTCGGAAGGTTATGCTTCTTATGTCGACGAGAGCAGTCGCCAGTCGCGCGGCATGCGTGGATGGTTTGTCTACAATGTTGGAAAAGATGGTCTCAACCTGTTCTTTCCGATTGGAGTCGCGGGTCATGGCAGGCGTAAAGATGGCAGCGGTAAATCCGGGGCATATTATTCTGAAGATGATAAGGAGGGGGTCCTTAGATATGGCAACAGGTCGAAGCTGATGCCTGACGGAACCGGACATTTTGCGGAATATCGCCCGTTGCTCTACACGATGTACTTGCAGAATGGCGCCGTCTATTGGACCGGTGAGGTAGAGGAAGACCCTAAAAATCCCGGACCTACGCTTATCTCTGCTTGGGATATAAACTATACCACATTTGACTTCAATACATTCAATAGCGACGCTTATTCGTTGTTTAATGATACCGATGCGGCGTTTATAAGACTTGTGGAAGATTAACGATATAATCCAATAATGACTTTATCTATATAATTAGACTGAAGCGCCGGAAAATGTCGTGACGACAGCAGCCGGCATGTTTGATCAGGTGAATGTTAGTTAGGTTTTTAGGTCTTGTCTTTGGGAAAAGGCAATCCCTTGTTTAATTTATGTTCCAATGGATTCCCGGTATTGCCTTTATCTGATGGATAGGCATTTGCCGGGAATTTTTTATCTGATGATTTTTTTGGAATTGAACCAGAGAATTGTTATATTTGGGAAAATGAACGGCTTACCACATTAAAATTTCAGTAGCAATGGAGATAATAGGCATTTTTCTTCTGGTGGTGATAATGGTGTTGCTCTTGAACCTGAAGAGTGAGATCTCGGAAATTAAGTCGGAACTCCGAAACATCATGTCGCGTGATGAAAAGTCGTGGAGTCAGGTTGACGAACCCGATATTGACATCGCTGTCGATGATGAACTTTATTTTGAGACAGCGCCTGAACCGGAGCTGCCTCCGGAGATACCGCCTGTGCCTCCTGTGGTTGTGATACCTCCGGTGCCACCTTCGCCGATGGCTGAGGCCGAACCTGCCACAATGGGCAGGACGCGCAATATCGAGCGACTGATAGGTGAAAACCTGTTCAGTAAAATCGGAATCCTCGTGCTGATAATAGGCGTAAGCTTCTTTGTCAAGTATGCCATCGACCGCGACTGGATAAACGAGGTTGCGCGCACGTTGCTCGGCATGGCTGCTGGACTTGGCCTGTGGGCTGTGGCTTACCGTCTTCGTGACAATTATCGTAAATTTTCATCCCTGCTTGCCGGCGGTGGTTTTGCCATCTGCTTTGCGAGCGTGGGCATCGGCTATAATCTTTATTCGCTCTTCGGCTCGGCGTTGGCGATGGGCATACTTGTCGCCTTGACTGCGGCTATGGTTGCTGTCGCTTTGCGTTTTGACAGGAAGGAGCTTGCCGTCACGGCTCTTATAGGCGGCTTCGTGGCTCCGTTCATAGCCGGCGACAGCGGTGGTAACGTGTTTTTCCTTTTCGGATACATGGCGTTGCTTGACGTGGCGATGTTTGTCGTGACGCTGCGTAAAAACTGGCTTTTGCTGCCTCCGCTGTCATGTCTGTTTACCTATGTCGCGTCATTGACCGTCATCGCGACGCCTGCAGTCAGGGGCTCGGCGGGATTTGCGCTGCTCTTCTTTGTGCTTTATCTTGTATTGTTCTCGCTGCCGCTTGTGACAGTGCTGCGCCGCGACGGGAAAAAGTCGTCGATGACATGGCTGCTGACAGCGGCGATGGTGTTAAATGACTTCGCCTACATCGGTTTCGCGATGTATCTTGTCAGGAAAATCGGGTTTCTTGAACCGGTACGCGGCATAGTGGCTCTTGCTGGAGCTGTGCTTAATCTTATTATATTTTTCCGGTATTACAGGACGGCTGTCGACCGTGTTGTCAGTAATATACTCCTGGCGACAGCTTGCGGATTTATTCTGATTGCCATTTTCATGCAGTTCAGTGACCCGTGTGTGCGGATTGTATCTCTTGCCGTCTACGCTTCATTGACTGCGTGGCTCTTCTGCCACACAGGGCGGCGTCTGTATCTTGTGGTCACGCTTGTCATTTCTGTGCCGCTCGTGTCGGCACTGATTATTACCGGGATTGTCGGTGACGAGTGTTTCTGGGGCGCTCGGGTCAGTGTAGGTGCTTCTTATCTCCTTTCGGGCATCGCCTTATGGGTCGCTGCAGTGATTGTCAAGCGTTATCTTCCTGTCATGTCCTCGGGCTATGTCGCTGCCGGGCGGTTTCTTTTTGTTGCGTCGCTGTGGTGTGGTGCGGTCTTGATGCTTATGGGAGCCGGCTTTATCTATTATCATTACTTCCTGTATGCGGCTTACCGTGGAGTGGCGTTGCTGAGCCTCGCGGCAGTGATGCTCGTGGTGACATTGGCATTTCGCCATGACAGCTACGGGGCATTTGCGCTTCCCGCAATCGTGGTTGTGGCGATGCACGTCGGTGGTTATACAGGCGATGACGTGCCGCTTCTGTTATATGTGCCTCAATACTGTGCCATCATTGTCTTGTCGGCAGTGTTGGCGGTGAATGGATTTGACCGGTTCTGCAAAGGCTTGCCTGCCGCTCCGCTGAGTTATAAATGGTATATGGTGTATTATAATGTGTCGGCGGTATTGTTTGCGCTGCTTGTCACTTCGGTGGTGCTGTCGTCGCTTCATCTCGGGAGGCTCCACAGTGCCGGCATATCTGTGACACTCGCTCTCGCCGGCGCCGTGCAGATTGCTTTAGGCATGCGCCTTCACTCACGCCTGTTACGCGTTATCGCGTTATGCACGTTTGGGGTAGTGATTCTGAAACTTGGCGTGTATGACCTGTGGCGCATGGCTCCTGTAGGGCGTATCGTCGTGTTCATCCTGCTTGGCGCGATACTGCTCGTGGTGTCATTTTTCTATCAGCGGCTGCGCGGGGTGCTTCTTGACGATGAATCGCGTCACTGATATTTTTTCCAGAGTATGCGCATCGAGTTGACTACGGCAAGGAGTGCCACGCCTACGTCGGCGAACACAGCCGCCCAGAGCGATGCGTAGCCTAAGGCGCCGAGCACGAGGATTATGACCTTTATGGCGATGGCTCCGACGATGTTTTCGGTTACTATCGCGTGAGTGGTCCGTCCGATCCTTATCGCGGTAAGCAGTCGTGACGGCCGGTCGGTCTGTATCACTACGTCGGCGCTTTCTATCGCGGCGTCAGAGCCGAGACCGCCCATTGCGATGCCGACATCGCTGATGGCGAGCACCGGCGCGTCGTTCATGCCGTCGCCTACAAATGCGGTTTTCCTTCGCTCGACTGTCCTCTTCCGCTCTATGTATGCCGCCTTGTCTTGGGGGAGAAGTGCGCCGTAGGCTTCCGTGATACCAAGCCGGCGGGCATAGTCGCTGACTGTCTCTTTTCTGTCGCCCGAGAGCATCACCACGTCGCTGACACCGAGATTGCGTAGCCCTTCGACTGTTGCCTTGGCGTCATCTTTTATCGTGTCGGCAAGCGCTACATATCCTGCATATTTCCCGTTTATCGCGCAGGCTATTATAGTGGTGCCCGAGCGGCTTACACTTTCCGGATAGGGTATGTTTTCCGAATCAAGCAGCCTGAGATTTCCTGCGATTACATCGTTACCGCCGATGGAGGCGCGTATGCCGTGACCGGCTATTTCTTGCACCTCTTCGGCCGCCGGAATTGTTATGCCGAGCGACTCCACGTAATTGACAATCGCCTTGGCAAGAGGGTGGGTGCTGCCTGTCTCGGCTGCGGCGAGAAGAGCCAGCATCTCGCGGTTGCCGATAGTTTCGCTCTTTGTTTCTGTCACGCTGAACTGACCGGTGGTGAGCGTTCCCGTCTTGTCAAATGCTACAGTGTCAATCCCGGTGATAGCCTCAAGATAGTTGCCGCCTTTAAACAGGATGCCTTTGCGCGAGGCGGCTCCTATGCCGGCAAAGTAGCCGAGCGGGACGCTGATCACGAGGGCACACGGGCATGAGATTACAAGAAACACCAGGGCGCGGTAGACCCATTCCGAGAAGTCGTAATGGAACCCGTGATTTATCAGCGAGACGAGCGCCGGCACCGTGACGACAAGCAGCGCAAGCACAAGCACTGCCGGAGTGTAGACACGCGCAAACTTGCGGATGAACATCTCTGCGGGCGCTTTGCGCGTCTGGGCATTGTTTACAAGGTCGAGTATGCGTGACAGGGCGCTGTCGGCATATGGTCGGGTGACGGTGATTCTTGCCGTTTTCGTGGAGGATATCATTCCGGCAAGCACCTCTTCGCCGCGTGATATTTCGCGTGGCATGCTTTCACCGGTGAGCGCTGAGGTGTCGAAGGTGGCATTGTCGCTTGCGAGCGTGCCGTCGAGAGGTACACGCTCTCCGGGATGCACCTCAATAAGCTCGCCTACGGTTACATCTCCGGGGATTGTGACGATAGCCTTTCCGTCGCGTATCACTGTCGCGTGTTCGCCCCTGACGTCAAGTAGGCGTGATATGTTTCGCGTGGCTCTGCCTACGGCTTTGTCCTGCAATGTCTCTCCGATGGAGTAGAACAACATTACGCCTACAGCCTCAGGGTATTCACGTATGCAGAATGAGCCGATGCAGGCTATCGCCATTAGTGAAAACTCATTGAAGTAGTCGCCTGCACTGATGCTTGCGGCGGCTTCTTTGATTACAGGGACGCCGACAGGAAGAAATGCCGCGATATACCATATGAGGCGCGTCATCTCGCTCCCTGCAAAAAAGCTTAGTCCCGTGTGCTCCATAATGAGCCCGGCTACAAGCATCACGAGCGACAGCGCCGGAGCTGCTAATGAGTGTCCCTCGCCATGCCCGTGGTTATGTCCGTGCTGCCCGTGGTTATGTCCGTGGGTGTGGGTGGTAGTGTTGTTACAGTTGCAATGTCCCATAATCTTCTTGTTTTATATACAGCAAAATTACATGGAAAGTTTTGCAACCTGGTTTCAAATATCCGCCTATGCAATTAATCGTCAAACATCACCCGCTTGACCGCCCCGTTCTCATAGACCACCGGATAAGTTGACGCGTGACCGCTTTGTCATAACAGTTTTCATGGGGCAGATGATGCTCTTATCGGTTGTTTCATGACTTTGTCGATCCATTCTTTCAGTGCTTGTATTTTTTCATCGTGAGTCTTTGCTCCTGATTCTTTAACTGCCCTTTGAAAATAATATGAGTTGAAATGATTATATTGGATTTCGTTTATATGGTCATAATCCACTTCGTTAGTTAGATAGAATGTTTCAGTGTTGATTAAACGAATGACAGTATCTGATTTAATAAATTCGGCTTTTATAATTTGAAAAATACAGTCGACATCTTTATCGGTAAATGATTGTGGTTTTGTTGAAATTTTAATCATACTTAGATCATCATTCGGTTCTATCTTTACCATTATTGCTAACTTTTCATTCGGGTTGTCAAGTAATAAAAATAACAAATCATGATTTTTGATTTTTAATAGAGCGGAAGCTAAACGGGCACTTGCAATTTCATTAAATGCCCATTCATTACAGGTATATACACGGTTTTTGCCATTAACATTGATTGTAAATATGGCAATCAGAAATAAAACTAAAATTTTTTTCATTATCGTAAAAGATATTTTAATGTAAGTGGCACACTTTTTACCGGCACATTGTAATTCGGTACATTTTTATATGAATTGGCGAATTTGTTACCATATGATTTATATGTTGAATCGAAATTGATTGAAGATGATTTAGGCTGATTTAAGAATATTTCAAGAAAATACTTTTCCATATTCTTGAACTCAAAAAGTCCTCCATTTGCCTGACCGCAGATTGCTGATGTTGCAACTTTGGGGTGTCCGGGTGCGTGCGTGGAAGTCGTTTATGTTGAGCCCGTACATGGCGTCCAGCTCCTTGCTCCCGAACTTGTAGGGCAGCACCGAGGCGCCCTTCCCCGCATCGGCAAACGTCAGCCCGTAAGGGTAATAGTGGCTGGTAATACGCTGTGTTTGTATTTTATTTTTGTAAGGCATGTTTAAGTGTTCTGCGATTGATTAACAGGTTGTCTCTATCATAAAATACCTGGTTGTCAAAATTTGTATAACTGCGTTTTATTAATCTGAAATTTTCAAATATAAAAGATTGTGGGATAATCCTTATCTTAGATATTAAAAAATCTATTTCGGTCACTGATCCACCTTCGATTATGATATTAAAAGATCTGTTTGGCAAGACCAATTTAAAGAAAACATTAAATAGATCAAACGTAAAATTCACATTGCCATCCAAAAGATATGAAAAGGCTCGAACCCTTCCTGTCTCAGGCTTTGAATAAAAAAATCGATGATGTACCATATCGTAGTCACTGGATAGCCTGTCGTCTTTTTCAAACATCACCCAAAGTGTGTCGTTGGAGACATTATGGATGCTGCAGGTTTTTGACCATACGGTGTCTCTCTCAATTATATAGTTGGAAGATTCGATTGTTTCCGTATAATTATTGTTCTTTATTACAATCGTGTCATCTGTCTTTAGCATCTGTCCTGAGATTGACATGCTGAAAACAAATATATATAATATGCTGATTATATTCTTGTTCATTGTTGTTCTTGTTTTATTTCCAAAGATTCATGTTATCAATAGTTTCTTCACGAGCTTTCAGTATCATTTCGGCTCCTTGCCCCCCGCACTTGTAGGGCTGCACCGAGGCGCCCTTCCCCGCGTCGGCAAACGTGGCATATCTGCCGTCAAACATCACCTGCTTGACCGCCCCGTTCTTTGGGAGTTTACGGTCTGGCAATGTGTCGTGCAGACAAATAAGTAGTTTGGGATTTGTCATATCAACTGATTGTTCAAAACTGCATTATTAAGAGGTTATGAGCAAATGGTCACTCTGTTAAAAAGTAATACCGTTCAGTTGTATCAGAAACTTCAGTAATTCTGCCATTGGGACTTCGTTCTAAAAGGATTGGGAGCACTCCAAGATAATCCAGAATATGATTACTGTCATACCAATATTTCTTTGGATGAGAAGATACAGTTGCCCAAGGCGTATTTTTGGGGACAATATAATATCGGTTACCAAACCTTGTTATTTGAGAGCCAAAAACAGTACTTGGCACCATGTCTCCAAATACTACTATATAGTATGTTGAGTCAGGATTGATGTAAATGTCATCTCCTTCTTTCATCCTGACATCTTCTGCTCTATGAAAAAGAAGTTCGATATATTTTGCTTTTTTAAACCTACTTTTTCCAACAATTGAATCAATCATTTTTAATTCGGTCTTGTCAATAATTTTTATTGGGATTAATGTTTTATAACGGTTATAGTCCGGATTAGCATAGATAACGCCTATACAAACAAATACTATTACGCCAAATATTAAATTTTTCATAATTGTTTTTTTATGTGAGTGTTCATGATTAAATAATATTGTTTATACTCGTAAATAAAGTTGTAATTCTGTTCATTTTAATAGCCGATTTTATGTAGTAGATACGCTACTCAACGATAGGTCCAAATTGTGGGTGAAGATTTTTAATGATTTTGCCATTATTCTGATAAAACTGGGTTCCCAGTTCATTATCTGATATTCCTCCAAGATAGAAATTCCCTGCTGTTGTTAAAATTAGATATTTTGATGACAGTCTCCATTCTTTCCTTATAAAGCGTATACTATCCGGAAGCTTTATGAATAAACTGTCAACGATATTCTTGTCCGTTGTCGTGTCTCTAATCAAGAAATATACAGTAATTGGTTGCTTATAAGCCCATTCATGATGTTGGATGACAATCGGAATGACTCCTATAAATGTGTCCTTGGGATGCCTGTCAATAAGATCCCAAAAATTGATGTCATAAATAGATAGAAAACGACAGGGATGTTCAACTTTCTCTTGTTGCCCGATCTCAATTGAATAACACCCGATGTCGCTGCTCTTGGGTATATTAATGTCCGGCTCATTGATGTGTCCCAAATAGGCATAGTAATTGGATGAAGCTAATGCGTCAGCGAGTCCTATGAAAATACTGTCTAAATTATTGTCAATTTCAGACGACCTATTTAACTCATATACCGGCAAAGTCACTGAGTTGATTACATTCAGGGAGTCATTTTGCATCTGAGGCATGCCTTCCGGTATCACAGCCGGCATTTCTACAATACTTACTGCTTGTGTAGTTAATATAAGGAGTATGAAATTTAATATATTCATGATGTAAATTAAATTATTTCTTTATACCAATAAATTCAACTTCTCTAAATACTCCAGAAGGAGTTGACCTATCAAAATATGTTGGATTTGTAAAATTAAAGGGAAGAAAAATTGCCATTCTTGCATTAGGAAATCGGCTCTGGATTATTGCTGCAACAGCAATATCACCTGGAGATACTACACTGCTCCCTCCTGGATGACTATGATTGGCATCCGTAATTATAGAGTTTTCATTCACTAAAACATGCCCACTGAGAGTGGGTATATCGTATTTGTGGTATGTCTGAGATTTAAGGCGCATTTTCTATATTATGAATTGAATCGTTCTCAAAAACGGAGATTGATTGATGGAATGGAATGACTGCATATATAAAGTGAAATATAAATTTGTTATTCATCTCAAGTCTAAAACAGGATGCCTTTTCTTTTGCTAATTTATTAAAATCAAGTTGTTTTATGAAATTTAATAATCGATTATTTTCTCTTTTGAAAATATTTTCAATTTTTGCTTCTATAGCATTCTCTACATTTGTTGCAACAATGCGTTTTTCTGTGTCTGATAATAATACGACTGACAAATATAAATTAATTGAATCTTCTTCAAGAGTAGGATTAAAATAACAATCGGCATATACAACACATTTTTTATAATTTTGAGGCAGGCTGTCGTGAAAAACAGTTGCTCCACCATTAATTAGCTGTTCTAATATGAAATTTTCATTATTATTGGTTTCTCCAGCTTCTAATAATGTACGCCCATTTGCAAAAATGGGGGATTTGATTATAAATATAAACAGTATGATTATTATTTTCTCCATGGTGAATATTTTAATAGTATTGAATTTTTATTTGAATGATATAAATTTCTGTTATTGGGCATTAATGTATAATTGTCATACAAACCGCCTATATTTCCGCCACTCTCACGTTTAAACAGAAACATCGCATCTATAAAATCATATGTCCATTGTAGCGTTGACATGCTATTCCTATATTGTTCTAATCCTGATGTTGCCATGGATACAATTTTATCATTAGGGAAGTTCTCCACCGTATGGTTAGAAGTTATAGCTGCTTCAAATGCGTATGCTTCGACTTCATTGAATATTGATTGCCCGCCTTGACCGTTAAGGAACTGTCCGGCATGCATAGACTCATGGGCGACAGCGAAAATAAAACCATTTCTGTCCAATGCCTGGTAAAGGTATATCTTGGCGTCACCGAAGTATTCACATCCGGGGGTGTACATGAAGTCGTTGAACCATACTTCCATGCCTGTCGGGTCGATGTTGTTGACTGGGTCGTTGGCGCAGAAGAGGTAGGGTGAGAGGTGAGGTGTCTTCTCTGCGAGGGGGTCGGGGAGTGTGAAGCGATCGAGGTCGGGTGTCTGGGTGCGTGCATGGAAGTCATATATGTTGAGCCTGTACATGGCGTCCAGCTCCTTGCCGCCGAACTTGTAGGGCTGCAAAGAGGCGCCCTTTCTCGTATCGGCAAACGTGGCATACCCGCCGTTAAATATCACCTGCTTGACCGCCCACTTCTTTGATAGTTTACGGTCTGGCGATGTGTCGTGCAGACAAATAAGTAGTTTGGGATTTGTCATATCAACTGATTGTTCAAAACTGCATTATTAAGAGGTTATGAGCAAATGGTCACTCTGTTAAAAAGTAATACCGTTCAGTTGTATCAGAAACTTCAGTCATTCTGCCATCTGAGTTTCTTTCAATCAACATTGGAAGCATGGTAAAATATTTAGTTAAGATATCTTCGTATCTATAATAATAATTCTTTTTAGTGGGATATTTTTTGTCCCATGGAACATTCACCGGTAATATATAATACTTTTCTCTATATTTTGTGATACAGTCGCCTGAATCACATAATGGTGCCATTTTGCCAAAAATGGCAATGTAGTAAGTCGTATCTGTATCGATGGGGGCATAGAAATTTCTCAACCTGACATCTGTTGCATTAAAGAAACTCAAATCTATATATTTAGCTCCTTTAAAACGACTTTTCCTTACGATAGAATCGATTTTCTTAATTTCCGTAAAATCCTCCATCCTTACGGTGGTAATACGGTAGTGATAAGTCTGTGCAGCTAACGTCAGTTGTAGGAAGAACACGAACAAACAGATACCAAATAAATTTTTCATAATTACTTCTTTATATATGTCTTTGATGGAACATGATAAATATAGAAATCCGGGATATAGAATCCTTTTCTTATTTGCCCATCGACGATTCCTTCAATAAAACTATTGTCATTGTTGCCGAAATTTGTATCCAGTGGATGTGAATGGGTCATGGAACGGATATTGTACCCATATTGGAGTTGGTTGCTTTTATTGCAACGATACTTTGTATTTATTTTGATATGGATATTTATAGGTTTGGTTTTCATAATTTTATCCTTCGCTTACACCCTAAATACATGAGAATCTATATTTAACGTTTTTTTATTTCTTTCTCATTCGCGATGAGATCTCTTGATAAATGAGATACGCCGGGAATAATAACAATGCTATCAGAACATAATATTTGTAATTTTCCCAAATTATATAATTTGTAGTGACAATTATGTCGGGATAAAAGCGTCTTACACCTGATGGGATGTTCTCATTTAAAAGAGTATTGAATTCATCTTCGATTTCGATAAGATTGAATAAGTTTATATCAGTTATGGAATGTGAAACTTTCAACGGATCTTCGCCATCAAATCTAATACTATTAATAAAAATACGTCCACTCTTACATGAATAACGGAAGCCTACGGAACATTTATTATGCGGTAAATGGCATCTATAATATTGCCAATAAGTGGTATCGTTTAAACATTGAGCAAGATTGTCCAAATTAGCGGAATAGTCTGTGTCAGCTTTGAGATGATAGCTCAGGGTTACACTGTTAAATGAAGTGGCAAATGTAACAAAAAACCACAATATCCATAAACCAAAAACAGATATTATACTTAGAATAATTATGGTGAGCTTTTTCATTGATTTGCGATTTGATGTAATTAATAACTAAAATGAGGATTTAATCACTCCAATTTCTTGAAATAAGATATATGTTCCAAGACTCCACATCCATTTTTTAGAAAAAGCGTAGCCGCCGTCAAACATCACCCGCTTGACCACCCCGTTCGTACATATATTATTAGCTGTAATCATTGTTAATGCTTATTTTGAAGTAGGAATTATATACCATAGTGATAGAAAGAATACGGCAGAGATTATATATGTCCTGAATATATTTCTTGCCCATGAAGTGTCATAAGCATCATGGTTGGTAAATATCTTTCTGTATCGGTGATGCCATAACATGTAGATGCTCACGGATACTGTAGATATAATAGTAAATGTTACTGTAATGTAGGTTGATATTTCCCAGCCAAATCGTCTAATATATTCATATTTCTCAAGAAAAAGATATAGTGCTGTAAAAAATATTTGAAAGTAAAGAAAAAAGCCATAAATAATCCAATCGATTACATTACGTTTCCCGTGGACATCTACTTGCCACCAGTAAATTTGATATAATAAAGCATTTAACCATTTCATAAGCAATAAATATTTATTGTGGTATCGCAACATTGTAATTGACACCGAATCCATTTGTAATATAATCAACAATGGTGTAACCAACAGAAAATACGATAACAAAAGGACCGCCCCGTTCTCGTAGACCAACGAATTGTAATAGTACATATCGTTTGGGGGAATTAAATTTGGTTTTGAAATACAATCTAATATTCAAATCCATTAATCCTCATTCCATTTCTCGTGACAATAAAGCGGATGATTTCGTATGGATGATCGGGGTTATGCTTTGATAGTATCGAATCATGGAAATTTCTTGCAGAAATGGAATCCCAATTATTAAAATAGGTAAGACATTCTTTTGATATTCCTTTAGGTGATCCTAAATAATGCATATTTTCCCGATAATATCGGAATATGCTATATGCTCCTTTTTTCTTTGTCGAATTATTCCATAGGGCAAAGTGACCTATACCGTCAAAATGCAAGAAAATAGTATCATTTATTCTAAATTTGATACTATCAAGAAATCCTGAATTCATTAGAATATCATATTTCCATTGTGTATCATTGGTATTACGATTATTCATTTCTAAATAATTGAGATTGTAAATATCAAAAAATATATGATTGATAGCATTTGTCATTGAATGGTCATTATGTTGTAACGACCAGGGCTGTTTGTAGCTTAATGTCCATGAAGACACAAGGCTGCCTAATACCAAACCAATGATGCAATAAAGTAACCGTTTCATAAATAATTAGAATTTGAAATTTAGAAAATTTGGGGTCTTGCCGAAATATAAGCTGAAATTGGGGGCTCTCATAACCCTGCTTTTTTCAACAGGATTGTCAAATTGAGTTCGTGAGTAATGAGTTCTTAATGGTATGTTATGTTCTGCACGAATCATATTTTCTACATGACACGCCTTGAGTTCATTATATTCAACCGAATATCCATCGTAGGAATACCAAGTGGAGTAATCCATACTCCCGCTAAAAAAGTCCTCAGCATGAGCGAGTTCATGACCTAATGAAATATAGGAAGGAGCAAAAGGAGTGTATCCTCCATTTGCTTCCATAGAAAGACCACAGAACATATCATACGGATTCCATTTTATAGTGCTGCTCTCCGAAAAGCTGTTTCCATCATTTTTTTCAGTCGAAAAATCGATGCGTAACTCGTTCTTATTGGAAATTAAATGTCGGTACCAATATTTCTCGTTATCGTCCCCATAGATTACAATATCCATGCCGGTTGGGTCGATGTTGTTGACGGGGTCGTTGGCGCAGAAGAGGAAGGGTGAGAGGTGAGGCGTCTTCTCTGCGAGGGGGTCGGGGCGTGTGAAGCGCGCGAGGTCGGGTGTCTGGGTGCGTGCGTGGAAGTCATATATGTTGAGCCCGTACATGGCGTCCAGCTCCTTGCCCCCGAACTTGTAGGGCTGCAAAGAGCTGCCCTTCCCCGCATCGGCAAACGTGGCGTCGCCGCCGTCAAACATCACCCGCTTGACCGCCCCGTTCTCGTAGACCACCGGACCGGAATAGTCCACTCCACCTGTTGAATCAACAATTTTTTTTAGATTTTTAATGTTGCTATAGTTCATGTTCACGACGTCTTAGCTCTAATATTTTGGAGCTGTTGTTGATTACTGCTTCATCAGAGAAATACCAGAGGTAATTCCTTAATATCTCAGAAAATGAAGGTGACTTATATCTATAATTAAATATATCAAAACTTGTAGATGAAGCGAATGCTGTAATAATATCGCCATCTTTCATGTAAAATTGTACCCGGGTTCGTGTTTCAATCGGATCATTAGTTTGCCATTCGGCATGCAGATATTGTTTCCAATCTATTCCGTCACTTATTTTAACATCATCGGGAAATACTTCAATCTCATCTTTTCTATAAGGAATAAGGTTGTTTATAATGCTGGAGATTAACATCTTTTCTTTTGATGAGGTTATTACAAATTTATATACATCTGTGTATCGTTGAGGATTTGTAAAATAGTCGAATATTTCATCAAAATGCCCTCGGTCGTATATGATTGGACCGAATCCAATGGACATGGGGTCTATAGTCATTATCACAATACTGTCGATGTCTTTGAATTTGAAGCCATAGCCATATTTTTCGGATGGAAAAATTTTGGCACCCATTACATTGCTACTATATGCAAAAAGTAACAAGCCACATATAACGAAATTAAAAATATATTTCATTTTCATTGGTTTTGTGCATTGTTGGGTCATTTTTATTATCAATAAATCGTTTGTATTTATGGTCTGTGCGAATAGGCTCTCCAAGCCTTTCTGCAGCAGGCCTTTCTACTTCTAACAAGTTCCGTTTTTCTTCTTCATTATCATAAACGGGAATATTGATTGAAACTCCTTCGAAATATCCTATTTCGTCATCTGCGATTTTCGCTCCATGACCAAACTCATGGAGTGCGCCTAATGCTGAAGAAACAATTTCCCCGTTTTCTAATTCGATAGCATTAGATAGGTCAATGCTGATTTCCACTTCCATAATGCCATTTTCATCTGGCATATGAGTTTTTGTCTTGAAATGAAGACCGTTACTATTACCATCTTGGATAATAAACACATGTTTAGAATCTTTCATTGAATTATAGACTTTTGTGTAGTCTGCGCCCAAATATTTCCTAACCTCATTTAACTTGATATTAAAACTCATGCTTCTTTTATCTTGGGGAAACTTTACTTCCATGCCTGTCGGGTCGATGTTGTTGACGGGGTCGTTGGCGCAGAAGAGGTAGGGTGAGAGGTGAG